>Ga0214544_1008235_pt1 | contig 17552 bp, 7 predicted proteins | sample CNSS3metaG_FD_160074 | JGI IMG/M metagenome (GOLD analysis project Ga0214544, IMG submission 160074) | Root nodule microbial communities from cowpea collected in UCLA plant growth center, Los Angeles, California, USA - CNSS3 | ecosystem: Host-associated > Plants > Roots > Nodule | place: USA... | reverse complement strand
GAATAATTTGAAATACTTGCAATTTTATATAAACTTAACAAACGTATCGATCTTGGTCATGTAAGTTTCAAAATAGGTTCAACACAATAAGTATATAAGCATATGTAAATTCCTGTGTATAAAAAAAGTTAGTACAGTATTGAAAACCTTAGTACATTACATTATCCCAATTATGCCTTTTTCGTTTATCTCCATAAAAGAGAACACACTTACAATATGCCCTAAAAGGAAATGGAGACACAAAAGCACTTCACTACAGAAATTAATAGGTAATGATATATGGATATTCCATTTTTTATTCTACGCTTACTTAACATTAATAAAATTAACCTACTTAACATTAATAAAATATTTTTATTCACAAATATAAAATGAATTAGTAATAATTAAATAGAAAAGTAAATATATTAAAGTTTTTTAAGTGATGGAAAATTAAAGGTGTCCATACATCTCTTTTTAAATGAAAAAAAAGTTATTTTTGATATTTTTGTAATGAAAAAAAGTTATTTTTGATATTTTTGTGAGAAAGTAATTCTTGTTAATAATTTTGACTAAAGTTGTTTTACAAAAATACTCTCCTTCTATTTTTATTTTTTATATCGACAATTGCTAGTTTCTATTAGTAATAGAGTTTAACTTACAACCTCCCTACCATCGTTTCTAAACTCACCATCTCTTTTAATTAAATTTAATTACTAATATGATCTCAAATTAGAAAATTAGATCTTTCAAAAAATAAGAAAATTAAATTAAATCATTTGAAATAGAGTGACTAAATTAAAAATAACCACGGCTATATTAACACTTAACATGACCATAACCTAACACGTGATAGTTTATGTTTTTCTTTTGAATAATTACAAAAATGTAAAAAAAAATTGAAAAAAAAATGAAAAATTTTATAAATTGACATGCGTTAACTCAAATTAATAAAAAGAACCAAATTATTTTTTTAAAATTAAATATCAAATTAAATTCAAAAATAACAAAAAAAACCAAAATAACAAATTAAAATAATAAAACACTAATTAAACCTAAAATAAATAAGTCCACAAATTTATAGTTATCGAATGATTTTTTTTTGGTGTTAAAACACTTACTATTTTTATACCCTTTTTCTTATTAGAAAAGAGTTTATCTTTCTATGTGAAAAGATAATCTTTAAATAAATCAAATTTCAATTATGAAGATAAATTCATTTGCAGAAGATTTTCCAGAAGAAGACAAAAAAAACTTATGAGTATAAAAGTGATTATTAGAAATGAACGAGTACTGTAGAATGGTATCTATTTATAGATTGTTTGTCCATTTAATAAAGATCGAAAAGATAGTCAAAATAAAATAAATGATATATAATTAGTTATTGACTACTCGCAGAAGATACCATCATTCAATTATAACCAATTATTTCTTATATATATCTAAATTATTTAAATAATAAATAATTTGTTTGATATATTTTGTTACAAATGTATCTAATTTCTTATAGACAGAAAAGTAGAACACTCGTTTTCATTATTAAAACTCCCGGTTTAAAATGAAATATAAAATTATTATATATGTTTTTGGTATCAATAACTTTAACTTTTAATTAAAATTGAATTTGTTTCTTCTTAAAATTTTGGTTGGATTTCATCCTTCATTTTTAGATATATATATATATATATATATATATATATATATATATATATACTAATCAAATTTTTTAAAATTTATTTTACGTTTGAAATACATTTCATGATCGCATTTAAGATAGTATTGAAACAGAAATGTGTCAAATGGTATAAATAACTTTAATGCTGTCATAATATGTTTTTAAAACTTTAAATAAATTTAACAAAATTTGATTAAAAAGATTAAATTCACGTATTGTTAAAATTAGAGAGTAAATTAGACCAAAAATTCGAAAAAGAACAAATTTTAATTTTCAATTCAAAGTGAAAGGAACAAAAATATATTTAACCTCGTATAAATACACCATGGAAAATTGTTGGCTCCATCGTGCACTATCGACCTTGTTGATAACTGGTGTCAAATTGCAGACCTATCTCTGGTTTGCTAGAAGAGGAAGCTGAGCTAGAAAAACGCTTGTTGACAAAAAAGGTTGGTTGTGTGGGAATTGGCAATGGCATGGTTGTTGTATCTCTGTCAAGCATGAACAAAACATTTGACATAGTGGGTCGATCAATTGGTTCATCTTGAATGCATAATAGCCCAATAATTGCACACTTGATGAATTGATTTTGGTTGCATGTTTCACCAATGCATGAATCCATTAAATCCAGAAGCCTATTCTCTGTCCACAACTTCCATGCCTGATATGATGTCCACAGAAATTACTGGTAAGTCAACAAACTCACAAAAACATACACAGCACAAAATTGCATAGCAAGAAACATACATAACCCAAAAGGCTAGAAATTTGATTGGATTCATAAAATCCTGTGTTCCTTTTTCCACTGAGGATCTCCAGAAGGATTACTCCAAAACTGAAAACATCAGATTTGATTGAAAAAAGTCCATCCAATGCATACTCTGGAGCCATATATCCACTGCCAAAAAATAATTGTTAAGACGTAGCAAGCATGTGTAAAATATCAAATTCGGTAAATTGACAAAGATATATTCACAATTACATATACTTGTTGAACTTACTAGGTTCCCACTACTCTCTCTGTACTTGCTTCAGTTTCTTTTTCCCCAAATATTTTGGCTAGACCAAAGTCTGATATCTTTGGATTCATCTCCTCATCTAAAAGAATGTTGCTAGTTTTTAAATCTCTGTGAATCACTCTCAATCTGGAGTCTTGGTGAAGATAGAGCATGCCTCGCGCTATGCCTACAATTATCTTGAATCGCATTGGCCAATCCAGAAGTAAAGTTCGTGTTCGATCTTTCAACATATGTATTTCACATTTCATTTAAAGAATAGGGTTAGTAAATTCATTATATAATAATTAAAGAGAGCTACTGAGAAGTTATATGATAAAATATGACAAACTAACCAAATATGAACGAGTCCAAGCTCTTGTTTGGCATGTATTCATAAAGTAAGATTTTTTCATCTCCTTTAATGCAATAGCCCCTTAGTCTAACAAGGTTCCGGTGTTGAAGTTTGGCAATCAGAATAACCTCATTTTTGAATTCTTGTAACCCTTGAGTGGAAACATTTGAAAGTCTCTTTACAGCTATATCATGACCTCCATAAAACGTTCCCTAGATTGAAAAAATAAATAAAATTGCAGACATTAAGAGAAATTTGGGAATGGAGCCGTTGTTAGGTGAGTAGTGAATTTATATGGAATTAATGAATCACCTTGTATACAGGTCCGTAACCTCCTCTTCCAAGCTTGTTAGAATCTGAGAAATTATCTGTAGCTGATAGAATGCTTGCAAAAGTATAACAGGGCACTTCAATGCCTTCAATGTCGTTTTCTTCTAAACTTCCTAAGCCAATCAAACCTTTCACATGTCTTTCACTCTCGTGCAAGCTCTCCTGAATTCGACTACTTGCTTCATCTGCACTATCTAATAAGACATATGTGTATATAATCAATTAAATTAGGGTAGATAAAAGAGTTTAAATTCCACATCCAAAACTAAAATTATTTACCAAGCTTATGAGCTTTTCTCTTTCTCCACACAATGAGAAATGCTATTATACATCCCAGAATCACCATGATAGTAAAAATTACAAAAGTGATCGCCAGTGAGTCTGTTGAATGCTTTTCTGTCCAAGGACGAAAATAAAATGCAAAAAGTAAGAGGCAAAATACATTAAACTTACACCGCAGTTTATTTAATCTTCTAGTCATGGAATTTTTCCAAAGAAGTTTGGAATATCTAGTACCAGTACTTATTTCAAGTAGTTTTTAACAAGCATGGTTCTCCCGGATGGGTGGTATCTGTTTGTGGAGATAAGTGGCTCGTGAGATATGGTTCTAGTAATTTTGAGTCAACAAATTGTAATCTGTATTTAATTATATGGGACAAATGCAGTGAAGGGATACGGTCATTTTGGTTCAGCAAAACAGATCGATGGGAGGGGTGATGCTTTCAGGAAAATTAACAAGCAGTTGGTGGGTGTTGAAATATATGCATTAGAAGAAACAAAGTGAGCGAAACTTACGCAGTAATTTTATTGAGGGAGACACATATTAGGCTAACATGCAAAAAAAAGAATGACACAAGGCAGTACATTATGATGTATCCACGATGTAAATATATAATGTTGTCAGTGATTTGTTGCTACTGGAATTTTGTACATATTGCTGCTTGTATACGATGTTTTTTTGCAGCTAGACAGTTTTTTGTAGACTGACATATTATATATGAAATTTGACAGAGGATTTTACAATATTTATAAATTTTAGAATACACTGAATTTAAATTACTTTTGTTTCAAATCTTTAATTTTTTAAATACTTTATTTTGACATTGCAACACAAATTTATTACATTTTAATTTTATTATTTAATAAATTATTTTAATTATCATTAAATACAAAAGTCACTACTTTTATATATAAATACAGATAAAAATAGTTATAACGACTTCAACGAAAAAGCTTAGTTCACACCATCCAAACATAACTCATTAATATTAGTTAAGCAAATTCTCAATAACATCAACCAAAAAATAGCAACTAAAATAAATGACTTATTACACTTGAAAAATAGTTTTATTAACTTCGATAAAAAATAATCTTAATTGGGATCAATAATATTTCAATGTTGATGAAAAAACCATGATTAATGTTGATAGAAGAAACCTCAATTAATGTTGATAAAAAAATAATCTTTACTTATGTTATTATCAATGGTGGTTGAAAATAACTCTAATTGGCATCAATTAAGAATAATCTCGATGTTAAGAAAAAATAAAATCATGTTTCAAATAAACTGTAAAACACCAGTTGACAAAAAAAGAAGAGTCTTAATTAATATAACTAACTAATAGCATACTATATATATATATATATATATATATATATATATATATATATATATATATGACAAAACAATAACATCTTAAGATAATAGCCAAAAAAATAATAATCATCATGATAGACTTTAACATAAAAAAAAACATACATTGATATTAATATTTTCAATTATGCAAGTCAAAGATTCTTTGACCTTAATTGAATTCAGATCGTCATACTTAAAGTCAATATTCCAGTCCAAAAAAGAATAAAAAACCATAAATTTAAGAGACGAGAGTGTGTGTTCTTAATTCAAATTCTTAAAAAAATTTAATTTATTTTAAAATTATTGCTCAAAACATCTCGTAATAAATCATCTTAAACTTTTTTATAAAAATTACTTATTTTTTCAAAAATTATTATCCAAACTCAAGGGTAATGAAATTTAGTTTAGCTTTCAAAAATATTAAGTTATCAAGTTAGTTCTTTATTTTTGGGTTATATTTAATTTGATTCTTAATTATTTTTAAATTTTAGAATGAATTTTTATTTTTTATTTCAAATTAATTTTTTAATTTTAAAAAAATTAATTATTTCATTAGTTTAAAATTAATTTCATTAAAGAGAGGTTAAGATTGTGAATACAGAAGATAATCTTTGAATGTATATACGGGACTTATCTAAGTTTAAGAAGAACTTGAACTAAACTAATTTTTGCCATGAGGATAAATAGGAAAATCAGAGATTGAGGAAAAATCTTTCAGTTTTTAATTCTAATGAAGAAGGAAAAATATTATTTGACATTATTTCACAGTTTGTATAAGGGTAAAATAGTATTAACAAAAATTAATTTTTATATTTTTAGAAGAAATAGAAAGTAAATAATAGGTTTAATTAATCGTATAATACCCAGTTTGAGAGAAACATTATAATATTAGTACTTAATTTTGTAAAAATATTTATACTTAATTATTTTTAATCTTATAAAAAATGGATTACAAAAATATTTTAATTATTAAAAAAAATAATTGGGACAAAATTGAATCAGATACAATTACTTAGGTACTAAATTGAAACAAAAAGACATATGTGGGGACTAAATCGAAATCAACACAATAACATCTAATAGTGACACTGACTGATAATGTCACGTGTCACACACAGGAACTTGACACGTGACATTTTTAATTTTTTTTAATTTAAAAAAAAATAAAAATTTAAAAAATTAAAAAAATTAAAAAAAAATCAAAAAAATCACAGATTGACACGTGGCACGTTGACTAATGGCGTTAGTCAACTCTGTCTGAAAGGGACCTAATTGAAGCAATTTTCAAAAGTTGGGATGCAATTGACACTTTTTTAAAATTGGGTACCTATTTGACACACTAACCCCAAACTAGGTACTATACGATTAATTAAACCTAAATAATAATAAAGAGTAATATCAAATGATAGTAAAAAAAAGAGTGGTGTCAAGTGTCCAATAAAGAATTCTGAAAATAAATTAAAATCAAACTATAGTTATAAAGCCTATAACCTTTCTTGCTGTACTCTCTGGTAGACTATACATATTTGACTGGATACTAGATCATGCTCCTCTACGAGAAAATGTGTAATGATTTTCTATTTTTTCCGTTACATATTTTCTATATTCGATTTCATATGTAATGATATATTTGTGTATGCAATATCCTATTATTTGATGTAGCATTGTTTCTTTACATTCTCATGTTTATGTATTACTTATCCTTTATTATATTCAACTACACATTACCACGATTCTAAAAAAAAATAAAAATATGTATAATAGCATTTTTTTTTCCTATATATGAGATGGTAGTGTTTTCCTATACGTACATAATAGAAACAATTTATAATAACAATGATTAGTAATTTATTATTTCAATAATATTTAAAAATTACATTTTAATTTGAATTTAAAGAAATTTAGTTATTTGTTTATTATATTTTTATACATTTTTAAATATGTACCATAGACTGTGGTATGTTACTTATATATATATATATATATATATATATATATATATATATATATATATATATATATATATATATATATATCATATTAGTGACTTTTATCTAATTTTTTAAAAAACAATCTGTAAAATAAACATTAATTATGAGAAAAATATCCAAAAATTGATTTTATAGGTAAAATTTTTTTCTACTTAGATATATGAAATAAAAGTTTTTTTTTTAAATAAATGAATTTTTTAAAAAGGGTTATTTGATAACGCATTTCAATCATAAAAGATTATAATTTAATATAGAAGTATATAGAAGTTGTTCTAATAATAAAAAAGCTAACCTTTGGCACATATCATAATTGAGTTATTCCAGCTATAGTGAGGATTGCAATGGCACCTGCGATCTCCTTTACTTGTTCCAGTGCATGTCGAATGGAGCCAGTTCTCGCAGTCTGTGGGCTTCTTACAGGGAGGTTCTGGTGCTGCTTCCCAACTCATTTTAATCACTCCATCTTTTATGGAACACTCTGAGTCAGCTACAACACTGAATGGAGATTTAAGAGTGTTATTTAGATTTCTGGAACCACAAGAATATGAATCATCTGTTTCAATGTAAAACATTCTGGTATCTTCATCGATCCAAGTAACTAGGTATGATTTTCCTCCGGGCATCCTGAAGCTAACGTCGCCCGTCGATTCATTACAACTGAAGTTGTTGTACGTGGGGTCTCCACAGTTTGGCCCAGTGCTCAGCGGATAAGGAATCTCGTTTGCACCACAAGGTTCACACGATTTTGCAGTTGCTTCTGCGCAACACCGTTTTAATTCAGTTTTGGGGCAAACAAAAGAAACACCTGATTTAGCGTCATGTCACATTACACATAAAGAAACAATTTCGTTAAGAAGATATAAATTATTACCTATATCTGATCTCTTAACCAGGACAGAAAGATTGCGACCACCACCTACACGAGTTGATAAATTTCCCGTCCAGATCTCGCATGTGGAGTTATAATAACCATCTCCATCAAGCTCCCTTTCAGAACTATATGAATATGAATATGAATATGCCTGGCACTGGGTCTGAGAACACTTGCTAATGCTACGGTTACGGCACAAGGATTCACATTCTGCTTCTGTTACCGAATGAATCTGTTCATCTGACCCACCCACTTTTATGTTGGTTAAGTTCAGGAACGTCACATTCGTGTCACTACAAGACGTTGATTTTCTGATACACCCTTCGCCAGGGCTTTTTTCATCCCTGGGTCTGAATCCTGGCAAACATTTGCAATACTTCGGAATCAAATTATTTTCTTTGCATATGCCGAAGCTCCCGCAATTGCCATATACGTCGCACGCGCCATCTGGTTCCCACCACCGTTTATCCCATTGCCTGTCGTCCTCGTCCCACTTCATAAACTGTATCTCCCCGTTAGAATTCATTATTAGCCTTGATTTTTTGTTTATGTGATGAGGTTTTTGTTGAAACATCAAGAAGCTTGAATTCCTGGTCCATGAAGTGTTCATCAAGCTCAAGAAATCATAGATCTTTGTATCGGATCCATCAAGTGACTCTGTCCAGTAAAGTTGCGATTGTTTTAACACCACCAAGGTTCCACTAGGATCCAGCTTGAAGGTGAAGTCCCCAGGTGCTGGGTTAGCGGAGTCTCTCCAAGAAGTCAACGACAAAGTCGCATCCATTTTCATGCCGGGAAGAAAAGTGTCTGTTGGGTTTTGGAAGCTTTGCCACAGGTAAGTCGTTTCAGAGTGATCCTCTACTAGTACAAGATTCCCAGAATCTAGGAGCTTCAATGTTCTGTTTGTGGATGAGGATGGTCCAAGTTCAGAGGACCAGTGGGTTTTGGATGATGCATGTTCTACCACGAGATTTCCATCCTCCGCAATTCGAAAAACTCCACTGGAATCTGCAACGGGATGATCTCTGTTGGCAACCCACACCACTGTTTGTGGTTCCAAGCCGTGATACCATATCCCCAGATATTTCCCTCCACTTTCCCCACCGGGAGAAAAGAAGCCCAGCTCAAATGTGTCGTTTGATGAAACAAGGTTTCCTTTGGAGTCCTGAGTTATGTTCTGCTTAGCCTTCAGAGTATCTCCACCCAAACATATTTCCAACCATAGCGGCAGCCACAGAAGAAGAAAGGAGAACGGCAACACAACCCCTTCACTTCTCATTGCTAATACAAACCTTCTTAATACATGTGTTATCTCTGATAATAATCATAATATCAAACAAACATTTGAAATGCTATGCTATCGTATCAACTTGTAATGGAACCACACGTTAATTTGGGTGTTCTTAATTGTTGACCACTAATGCGATAAGATGGACTTACCTTGAGTGCGATTGTGATGAAATACAGAATGTTGAAGGAAAGAGTGGATTAAAGTGTTCAAATCCTAACAACATTAATAATGTCCTTATTTTTTATTAGAAAAATAATTTTTTAAGTATTAATTTTTTACAACTTTCTCTCACTAAGTGACATATTTTAAATATTTTTTTATTTTTAATATTTCAAAATCATTTAAAAAAATAACACATCATATAATAAAAAAATTATCAAAATTAAATAGTAAAAATATATCTGAACAAACAATTACCGAAGACTTGGTACGTCGTCAAGGTCTACGCCATTTGTCAGCACTCTCGCCGTCGTTGCCTCTGTCAATTCACTTTCGTCTTCACTCTATCAACCTATTCTTTACTCTTTTGTCTTGGAATATTCTAATCATAAATGTATTTCTACAATCATTTACATAATTGTTGTGATCATTTCTTTCGTAAACGTTTTATTTTATATATATATCTATATATATATATAATTTTGTTCGACAAACAATTACTTTTGATTAAAAAAATTCTAAAATTTTATTACTTTATTTTTGTAACATTTATAAAAAAATAAAAAATTCCTGGTCAAAAAAATACTTTTCTTTTATTATATATGATATAATTATGAAAAGTGAGTTGCAAAGCATCCCTTTGTACGCATATTTGACGCAAAAGTAGCTGTATTTAGATAAATGTTACGTAATTATATTTTATTTTGACTTAATTGTAAAAAAATGTGGGAGGCAGAATATAAATAGGTTTTCCCGTAGAAAAAAAAGTGGTGATAAATTGTGACTATAATTTAAACAATTAGAATGTAGCGAACGAAAAAATTATAAATTCAATTATAATTATTGTAATTTGGGTTATCGATCTCATATATTTCCTTTACTACTTTATCTTTTATTTTTGGCAATTTAGTTTCATGCAGTTTATATTCTTGTGTTTTCCATTTCTACTTTAAGCAATTTCACTTAAATTCATCCTCATCTTCATTTTTCATTACATTTAATCTCCGAACACCATTTCATCATTATATAAAAACCTGAAATATAATGGTTGGAAAGAAATGCATGAAGTTTCATTTCTAGAAGAATTTCTTTGGACGGAGTAATTAAAATATTTTAGATTTCAACTTTCTTGATTCGATAAAATAAATTAATTTTTATTTAAGTCAAATTCAACTTCATCCTTAAACTCAACTTCATCCTTAAGTCTGAATTGAGTTAGTTTGACCTTCGATCAGAAATAACTTGTCTCGACTTTGGCCCGAGTTGACTGAGCTCCATATTCAGCTCAGATTGAGTCAGCTTGACATTTGGCTTGGGCTGAGTCAGCTTGACCTTCAGCTTGACTGACTCGGTTCGACCTTCGACCCGGAAAGGCATAGGTAGACCTTTAGTTGAGCCAACTTGTTGTATATTTAGCTTGGGCCGACTTAGCTCAACTTTCGGTCAGGACTCACTTGGCTAGAGTCGACTCAACTTGACTTTTGGCCAGGAGAGGCTCGGCTTGATCTTTGGTCGGGATAGGCTCGACTTGACATTCCTCTTGGATCGACTCTTTTTATCCTCATATATATTAGTATTTTTTTTATTTTGAATTTGTATTGCTATTGTTTTTATTCTATTAGTTGAATTTGTATTAGGATTAAAAATGTGTTTCTTTTGTCTTATGTTATTTTTCAGTACTTTTCAATTTATGGATTTCGAGAGCTTTTTTTTCATATATTTTGATGAAGAAGTGAAATTTTTACTTGGATTGAATTGTATAACTATTAACTAAATTAAGGTTTAATATGGATAATCGAGATGAAATCTCTAATTAAATAAGCAATGAACAAGAGTTTGATTGTGAAAGTTAAATTAAATTAATTTGGACAATTTAATAAATAGTTTTGCTTAAAAAAATACTCAAAATAAATTTTAAGTAAAATGCATCATTCTTAAATTTGCTTCTACCCTCTCAAACCCATGAACCTCCCCAGCCTACTGCTACAAACATTATGAGTTATTTAAATACTTAAATATATAAATTAAGTTGTCCCACATAATTTGTTAGGATAAATATTTATTTTAAACTTGTTTATTTAAGATTTTATTTCAAATTTTATATTTTCATAAACATTCACAATTGATAGTAATCAGATGCTAATTTTACATGCAATCTACCAGTTATGAAAATGTATGAATCAAAAGAGAAAAAGACATAACAAAAAATCATGGTTAAATTTTGATCGTCTTTATATGATTCATAAAATGTTTTATTAAGTGTAAAATATTATCTTTTATTTACTCTTATTCTTATTGGAAAGAGAATTGATCTTTCAAGGTGAAAAGAGAATGTTTAAGGAAGTGAAACTTCACTCGTGAAGAAAGATTTCAATTGTGAAAGATTTTTAGGCTTAAGTCATTAAGAAAATAAGAAAAAGTCATGAGTATAAAAGTGAGTATGGAAATTGAATGAGTGTTGCCTATGAAATGGATATATATTAATAGGTTTTTGGAAGTGAAAAAATAATCAAAATTAGTACAACATATATATAATTGGTTATTGACTGTTTGTAGAATAAACTATAATTTAATTATAATCATTTATTAAAATGGACTAATATCATGGTCGATCACTTAATAAATCAATCTAACTTCACTTACTTATATATGAGCTCAAGAAATTTGAGTTTGATCTACCACGAATTTGTGATTTAAATGGATTGACTCACATAATTAAAAAAATTATAACTTTTTTTCTTTAATCTATTCTTTTTAACATGTAATCCAAATCTAAAACATCCAAACCTATTTTAATTTTTTTTTCTCATTTTAGACAATAAAGATATCATTTGTCCAAATAACTAAATCATAATTCTAAGTAAAGTCCAAATAATATCAAATTTGGGTCTCTCTTTCCCCTAAAATTAAAAACAAAAAAGGTTGTTTGTATTTTGAGCTGGACTGTTAAATTAATAATGAGGTGAGTTAACCCAGGTTCTTAGTGGTTTGAGTTTATTTTTGGTCCGTACTGAAATTTACAAAATTTGTTTAGAAAAACGATTTTTAACAACTAAATTTTGACAACTCTCTCAATCTGAGATCTTCTAAGTTGTCAAAATATCATTCTCCTTTCTTTTAACCCAAACCAACTCAAATCCGTGATAGGTTGGATTAACTCCTAGGTTTTAACCATTTTGATAACTTTGTATAATTTCAAGTTATTTAAATAATAGATAAATAATTTGTTAGTTATATTTTGTTACAAATGTACACTCATTCTAATTCAAACTCCAAGTTAAACATGAAATATAAAAGCACCATGAAAAATTGTTGGTTCCATCGTTAACAATCGACTAGAAATGTGAAGATGAGTTTTATTCCAGTTCATCACAGGTTTGAGCCAGGTTGAATATGTGAGTTGAGCCACTTAAGTCACTAATATTTTTTTCAATTTAAAAAAAAAATTGTTATAATTATTTGTCACTTCTAATTATATAGGTTCATAATTTCATATTTTTAAATGTTAGAATATTGCTCAATAATATTTGAATAGTTTAAATGTTTAATTAATTTGTTTGTTAAGTTATATATATTGATACTTTAATTTTTAACTATTATTTTTATAATAATATTTTGAGAATTAAATGAACATTTTGATTCCACTATTATAAAAAATAAATTAAATCAATTCACTTTCATCATAGTACAAAAAATATATAAAATAAATTGCAAAAAAAAAATATTTATTAGTGAGTCAACCCACAAACTCATCTACTTTAGATTGTAAAATTTCTAGTTTATAAAAAAGTGAGTCGGATTCAACTGACATTATTTAGCTCAATTTATAATGAGTCAAACCCTACTATCTACCTTGCTGATAACTGGTGTCAAACTGCATACTTGTCTCTGGTTTACTAGAAGAGGAAGCTGAGCTAGAATAACGCTTGTTGACAAAAAAGGTTGGTTGTGTGGGAATTGGCAATGGCATAGTTGTTGTATCTCTGTCAAGCATGAACAAAACATTTGACATATTGGGTCGATCAATTGGTTCATCTTGAATGCATAATAGCCCAATAATTGCACACTTGATGAATTGATTTTGGTTGCATGTTTCACCAATGCATGAATCCATTAAATCCAGAAGCCTATTCTCTGTCCACAACTTCCATGCCTGATATGATGTCCACAGAAATTACTGGTAAGTCAACAAACTCACAAAAACATACACAGCACAAAATTGCATAGCAAGAAACATACATAACCCAAAAGGCTAGAAATTTGATTGGATTCATAAAATCCTGTGTTCCTTTTTCCACTGAGGATCTCCAGAAGGATTACTCCAAAACTGAAAACATCAGATTTGATTGAAAAAAGTCCATCCAATGCATACTCTGGAGCCATATATCCACTGCCAAAAAATAATTGTTAAGACGTAGCAAGCATGTGTAAAATATCAAATTCGGTAAATTGACAAAGATATATTCACAATTACATATACTTGTTGAACTTACTAGGTTCCCACTACTCTCTCTGTACTTGCTTCAGTTTCTTTTTCCCCAAATATTTTGGCTAGACCAAAGTCTGATATCTTTGGATTCATCTCCTCATCTAAAAGAATGTTGCTAGTTTTTAAATCTCTGTGAATCACTCTCAATCTGGAGTCTTGGTGAAGATAGAGCATGCCTCGCGCTATGCCTACAATTATCTTGAATCGCATTGGCCAATCCAGAAGTAAAGTTCGTGTTCGATCTTTCAACATATGTATTTCACATTTCATTTAAAGAATAGGGTTAGTAAATTCATTATATAATAATTAAAGAGAGCTACTGAGAAGTTATATGATAAAATATGACAAACTAACCAAATATGAACGAGTCCAAGCTCTTGTTTGGCATGTATTCATAAAGTAAGATTTTTTCATCTCCTTTAATGCAATAGCCCCTTAGTCTAACAAGGTTCCGGTGTTGAAGTTTGGCAATCAGAATAACCTCATTTTTGAATTCTTGTAACCCTTGAGTGGAAACATTTGAAAGTCTCTTTACAGCTATATCATGACCTCCATAAAACGTTCCCTAGATTGAAAAAATAAATAAAATTGCAGACATTAAGAGAAATTTGGGAATGGAGCCGTTGTTAGGTGAGTAGTGAATTTATATGGAATTAATGAATCACCTTGTATACAGGTCCGTAACCTCCTCTTCCAAGCTTGTTAGAATCTGAGAAATTATCTGTAGCTGATAGAATGCTTGCAAAAGTATAACAGGGCACTTCAATGCCTTCAATGTCGTTTTCTTCTAAACTTCCTAAGCCAATCAAACCTTTCACATGTCTTTCACTCTCGTGCAAGCTCTCCTGAATTCGACTACTTGCTTCATCTGCACTATCTAATAAGACATATGTGTATATAATCAATTAAATTAGGGTAGATGAAAGAGTTTAATTTTACATCCAAAACTAAAATTAATTACCAAGCTTATGAGCTTTTCTCTTTCTCCACACAATGAGAAATGCTATTATACATCCCAGAATCACCATGATAGTAAAAATTACTAAAGTCGTCTTTGGGATGGTTGAATGCTTTTCTGCCCACGGAAAGAAATAAAATGCACAAAAAGTAAGAGGCAAAATACATTGAATTTACACCGGAGTTTATTTAACCTTCTAGTCATGAAATTGTTACAAAAAAAAGTATGGAATATATAGTACCATTACTAATCTCAGCTCCACAGGGAATTTTAAGAAACTTACATACATTAAGAAGAAAAATCCTAACATGCATGACTGAAAAAAAGGGACATGGACAATATAAACAGAGGGTGTGTAATCAATGTGATAGGCATGAGGATAAATCAAACCGTATTTTTGTACAATGTGAAGCATCTTCAGCACTTTGACAGTCAGTTTTGAACTGGATGGGAATATAAGCACTGATGCAAGGTGATTTAACAGTTTGTGCAGTTTAAAGGGTTAATCTTTTCTCACAATAATAAGTACTTTGTTTGGGATTTTTTTGTGGTTTTCTGCATTTTGGGTCATTTGGAATGGAAGAAATCCATGTGTGTTTAGAAATAAGATATAGTTAACACACGATTAACCTTTTGTTATGGCAAAAAGCCACAACTGCAGGAAAGGTGGGAGAGGTGATGCTTTTAGGAAAATTAACAAGCAGTTGGTGGGTGTTCAATTGTAAGTATCAGAAGAAACAAAGTGAGTGAAACTTATGCAACAATTTTACTGAAGGAAACACAGATGGCAGCCTAACATGCAAAAAAAGAATGACACAAGACAATACATTACCACGTATTCACATACATTAAAATATATAATGTCGTTACTGGTTATTTATTAGCTTTATTTGCTGCTACTGGAATTTTGTACGTATTTTGCAGCAAGATAGTTCCTTTGTAGAGTTTAACACATCATATGTGAAATTTGACAGAGGATTTTCCCATATTTAGAAAATTCAGAATACATTGAATTTAATTTACTTTTGTTTCTGATCTTCTAACTTCTTAAATATTTTATTTTGATAATGCAATACAAATTTATTACATTTTAATTTTCTTTTCTAAATAAATTATTTTAATTACCACAAAGTACTACTTTATGTTTATAGATATAGATGAAAAATAATCAACGGAAAAAATTTAATTTACATCCAACAAAAAATAACCTACTAGCATTCGTCAAGTAAATTAACATCAATCAAGAAATAACTCTACTCTATATAGTAAAATAAATAATTTCAATAAAATTAATTAAAAATAACATATATTAACGTTGACTAGAAAACTTACTACACTTGAAAAATAGAGTCTCTAACGTTGGTAAAAAATAATATAAATTGGGATCTATTAAAATATCATATTGTGAAGAAAACGAAAAAAATCATGATTAATGTTGGTATAGAATACCCTATTAATGTTGATTAAAAAAATAATCTTAATTTATACTTTGATCCATGATGATTGAAAATAACTCTAACTAATTGACATCAAGAAAGAATAATATAGCTCTATCTTAACAAAAAAGAGATTGTGTTTCAAAACACCATTGATGTTGAAAAAAAAATGTCCAAACTAAACTAATGTCAATTCAAAAATAATTATCATGATAGACTTTAATGTGAAAGAAATAAGCATTGTCATCAATTGAAACATTATGTTAAGCCTAAGATTCCTTAACCTTAATGGAATTAACAATGTTTCAACTAAGTTTGAGATAAAAATAAAATAAAATAAAATAAAAGAATAATTTAAGAATTGAGAGAGTGTGTTCGGTTTCAAATTTCTAAAATTTCAATATAATGAAATTTAGTTTAGGCATTTGAAAGAAATGAAGTTATCAATTTAGTTTCTTTTTTGGGTTATACTTAATTTGAATCTTAACTATTTTTTAATTTTAATTTTAATTGAAATAATTTATAAAATTATATGTAATTTTTATTTCGATAATATTTAAAAAATATAATTTGAATTTAAATAAATGTAGTTATTTATTTATTATGTTTTATAAATTTTTACATATGTATTAGAGATTATGAAATGTTATGATATTAATTAATGATTTTTACGTAAATGTTTTTTAGAAATAAAATTATTTGTAAAATAAACATTAATTATGAAAAAACTATTCAAATTTGATTTTATAAATAAATATATTTTATTTAGACTTATGAAATGAAAGTGTTTCTAAATAGATTAAAAGAACCATTTGACAACACATTTGAATAATAAAATATTACATATAAATGTTAATAACAAATATGAATAAAATTTTGAAATAAAATAATAATATAAGTAATTGTTGAATGACTATATATTAATAAATAGAAGTTGTGAAGAGAGTTAGGATAATAAAAAGCTAACCTTGGGCACACATCATAATTGAGGTATCCCACTTATAGTGCGAATTGCAATGGCACCTGTGATCTCCTTCACTTGTTTCCGTGCATGTCGAATGGAGCCAGTTCTCACAGTCTATGAGCTTCCCACAGGGAGGTTCTGGTGCTGCTTCCCAACTGATATTAACCATTCCAACATTTTTGGAACACTTTGAGTCAGCTAAACGGAATGGAGGTTTAGGAGTATTATTCTGATTTTTGGAACCACAGAAATATGAATAATCTGTTTGAATGGAAAACATTCTGGTAGCTTCATCGATCCAAGTAACTGGGTATGATTTTCCTCCGGGCATCATGAAGCTAACTATGCCGGAGGATTTGTTGCAATTGAAGTTGTGGTACATGGGGTCGCCGCAGTTTGGCCCAGTGCTCAGGGGATAAGGAA
>Ga0214544_1008232_pt1 | contig 17560 bp, 9 predicted proteins | sample CNSS3metaG_FD_160074 | JGI IMG/M metagenome (GOLD analysis project Ga0214544, IMG submission 160074) | Root nodule microbial communities from cowpea collected in UCLA plant growth center, Los Angeles, California, USA - CNSS3 | ecosystem: Host-associated > Plants > Roots > Nodule | place: USA... | reverse complement strand
TATATATATATATGGTATTAGGTGAGGGGAGTATATGTTGAAAAATAAGTTAGTTTTTATCTAAAATTCATTCAAAAGTAGACATGTTAAACTGGATCAAGCCTGTCAGACCATAAAGAAAAGGGCGGATTGGGTTTAAGTTTTCAACCCGTCAACCTGCTATGGTTTGGCTTGTCTATCCCGCCAAATTGGCGGCTTAGTCCATCTTGGACCGCCAATTTGTTTTTTTTTTATTTCTATTTTTTATGCTTAAAAATTAAAATTAATTAAAAAAATTCTATTTATATAAACAAATTTGTATATAAAAAAATTCATAAACAAAAATTTTAAAAAGTTAAAAGAAAATTAAAATTAAAATTAAAAAAAATAAAAATTGACGGGCCAACCTGCTAGTTTATCGACTTGTCTTGAGACGAGATGGATTGCAGTGTCCAACCCATTTTATAATGGTGGTTCAGTCTAACCCGACATGTTTTTGGCTGATCAACGATAGAACGGGCCAAAACAATCCGTACTAGCTTATTTTGTCACCCCTCTTCAAAAGTCATAATATTGATCACCTTGTTAACCATATTAGTGATACAAAATTTTTATTCCCTTAATAACTAATTTCTATTGAATAATTTGATTCCAATCACATTTTTCTACTTCTAAATCTTGATTTTGATATCTTAAATGAAGAAAGTGAGCTTGCTAACACTTACATCAACAATTTATTAGTAGTCACTCTTTAATATAAAGTAAGTGTGAAATATTTTTGTTTCGATCATCTTTGTTAAATTTAATGGGTATCTTATATTAATTATTAATATAATCAAATCCCAATAAATAATTGAAATGTAAATATTACTTTATATATTGATTTTGTAAAGGTAAATTAAATACTAGAAACATATTTTAATCGTGATTTATATACTTTAAATTTTGATTAAATATCTTAAATTGTAAATTTTAAGGATTAAAATTGTGTTATATTATTTGTAAAAATGAAGTATACGTTTTTTAAACCCTAAACAAATTTCTTCTCTTATGTTTTGAAGCAATTTTTTTAGTTGTTTAGGATTACAAGTCTTCCTGGTATATTTATCACTAATATATGTAATACTTGCCAAAGTCTTTGGAGGCTTGTGTACTCTTTATTATTTTATTATATTAAAAACTTGGTTTAATATAAACCCAAGTTTTGGCTTTGTATGATTTTCATGATGATGAAAATTATGCATTCTTGTTAGGTAGAAAACACTAATTTTAAAGGTTTCTAACTCATGAACAATGTGAAAAATGTACGATGTGTATATTCAAGTCCAGAAATACCATACTTTTAATTTTAATATCCAGCAGATATGTGATTTAAATTCGCGTGTTCAGATGTTTGAAAAGTAAAAATAAATATTTAAAGTTTAATTTAATATAATTTATTCCTTTCAAAATATATAATTAAACATTAAACATTTTATTCTTCATTCTTTAAAAATCATCCTTTATTTATTTTTTAAAATAAATCTCTTAAGTCTCTTTACAATTTTCAATATTTTCTTCATGATTTCAAGATGGTTTTTGGTGGCTGAATTTAAATAGATTAAAACTTTGATAAGAGGAATTTTATTTTATTTTCTTTTGGCTGTGGGGATTTTTCGGATGTGGTTTTCTAATCAAATTTTTGTTGTTAAAATTTTTATGTTGTCTTTTGAGGTTTTGTTAAAAGGTAAACTTTAAATTTAACTTGTAACGTAAGATTTCCATCCACGTATGTATGTATGTATATATCGAGCATGAGACTAGACATTAATGTGTAGTCCGATAATGTCTAAAACTATATGTCTAACAAACTGACAACAAATCTCATTGAGATGAACTTTAATAATAATCCTCGTACCATGTTAAAAATTACAAAAATGTTATTTAACAAAGATTTTGTTGAAAAAATTGACGTTGGAGTACTAAAATTAAATTTTCTTTTTGTGCACATAAGGTTGAAATGATTAAAATGTCAGACCCACACGAATTTTGTCAAAGTTTGTCAAAAAAAACTTTATCAAAGTATCATTTTCCTAAAAAATAGACTTTAATTCTAACACAACCCTATAAGACTATCATGTAAAATGAAATTTGTATTCACTTATATATTCTAACTTGACTTTATCACCAGTCGAGACGATGTGAGACTTCTAACAAATTTTAAAATATATTGATGGAGCTTAATATTTTAAAATATATTAAAAACTCTTTTATTTTTACAAATATATAAGTTACTTTTTACCTCAACCATAACTAAAAAATTGATTACTCTAAATGGTGTAGAAACACAAATCTTTACTTTAAAAATTGCCTATTATAAAATGCGTTCAAATGGGTGTAGTTGAACTTTTTTGTCACATCAAAAGACTCTTAAATAACACCCAAACATTAAAGTGGATAAATGCATTGTTTAATGAAGGTGGAAGATTTGGTTAGTTGTATACACAATAGTCAACAATAAATGTAAATGCATATTTTAATGAAAATGGTAGACTCTATTGGACCGACATGTCCAAATTTGTTTATAGTTTTATACAAGTGAAGAAACACGATGAGTGTTCCATTTTATCTTTCAATATTTTCATTGTGTGTGCAAGGAACCTTCATAATAATCTTCATTTTCCTTTTTTCTATAATTGGTCAATGTTGCACGTAGTTTTGGTATTCATATATTTACCTAATTCCGTGGGCATGATTCAAGACATGGACATGGATTTCAATTTGAAGTATTGTATATTATAAATTTTTTATTTTGACCCAAGGAATTGAATTTGTTCTTTCCTAAGTTAAAATTTCATTTTAAAATATAAAATTTTAACATCAAACTTTACCAAAAGAACATTAATCAATTTTAAATATTTAAATACTACTTGATAATTCGCTTTTTAATGCTAAATGTTACTTAATCATTTAAAATACAGATATTAATAATTTTTATATTAAGAGAGTACACTTTTACTTACTTACTAGTACGAGACCCGTGCCTTCGTTTTTTTTATTTTTTTTATTTGGATAAAAAAAATTAATATAATAATTATTATATTTGAATGAATTATTTATTTATATAATTATATTTTAGTATTATATAATTAATATAATTATTGTTATATTAATAATAATCATAGATTATATTAATAATAATAATAAAATATGATTTTATTTATTTTAAATTATAAAATTGATAATTAATTAGTATAATAAAGTTACATGATTAAAATTTAAATTATATTTTTGAGTTATATACTATATTAAAACAAAATGTATATACATGGTCGTTGTTAAAATAAAATGTAAGTATATTGTGTAATAATATCCCGTACAAAATAAATACAACATGAAATTGATATTAAAATTTTTAAATAAAAACACATGTAGGAATAAATACATGTATATTATATTAGAATGAAATACATATACACATGTTTTTGTTAAGGTAAAATGCACACATAATGTATAATATGGTCTCGTACAAAATAAATACAAAACATGAGATTGATGTTAAATTATGTAAATATGTAGATGCTTGTATGTTATATTAAAATAAAATGTGTATGCACGGATATGGTCATGTAGAAAATAAAAATAAAAATGTTAAAATTTATAAATAGAAACACATGTAGATATCGACAAACACATATAAAAATATTAAATATATTGATATATAAAATCAAAGATAATAGTACTAACATTACTACTACTACTAATAATCTCAATAATAACAATGTTACTACTTCAAATAATAATATGATCATGTAGAAAATATGCACATTATCAAAATATGATCCCGTAGAAAATAAAAATAGCATGAAATTAATGTTAAAAATTTATAAATAGAAACATATGTAGATATCAACAAACACATACAAAGATATTAAAATATATTGATATATAAAATAAAAAATAATAGTACTAACATTACTACTAATAATAATAATAATAATAATAATAATCTCAATAATAATAATGTTACTACTATTACTGCTCATATTAATTCAAATAATAATATGATTATATAGAAAATATGCACATAATCGAAATATGGTCCCGTAGAAAATAAAAATAACATGAAATTAATGTTAAAATTTATAAATAGAAACACATTTAGATATCGACAAACACATACAAAGATATTAAAATATATTGATATATAAAATCAGAAATAATAGTACTAACAGAGAAACTAAAATTAGTTATATATTATATTAAATTAAAATGTTTATATAAAGATCGTTCTTAAAATAAGATGTAGGTATATTGTGAATTTTGCTCCCGTACAAAATAAAATCAATAAAATTACTACGAAAATGAAGTTCAAAGTGTACAACATATCCAGTAGACCAGTAATGCAAGAAAAATGTTGAATATGTTTGTAAGAGAATCAAAACTGAGGCCACTGGTACAATACTATCATGTGTTTTAAAATCATAGTAACATTTCAATAATTTATTTCAGAATGTCGAAGACAACAACACATAAACATGAGTAAGTTACAATAGCTTTATCCACATATATGAAAAAACTTAAAAGCCATTTATTGATTTGCTAAAAGACAATATATTATTATTGACGTCGTTACAAAATATTTAAAATTAGTATGAACCAAATGCTTGTTGCAAAGGTTCAATCTCTTTTATTTTTTCATCCACAATACTCTAAAATTGTATACTATCACCTCTTAGGGACTTGATTTGAGAAATCAATTCATCTCATTATGACTGCAATGAATATATAATTATGGTACATGCTCTGTTGAGAAAGAATCATCATATCATATCATTTCATTCTGAAAAAATAACTCACATGGAAGGGATGCAAGTCCCATAATTTTTCCAGTGAACTTTGTTCCACAACACTTTCCTAGATGCATGTTGGCACCAAATGTACCATCAATGGGCAGATACAATGGCATAAACTCTCAACATTTTCATTGATTTAATCAAGCTTCACATCGTACTGTTATGACACTTTAAAACCTTATTTGTAGTTGCCAATGCAATGAAACTCCTATTTTCTATCATTTAAAAATAACAGTTCCTATGTCGGAAGGCTATAAACAACAAAGAAGAGGGTAGCTCTAGAAAATCTAATTAATCAACTGCTAATTCAACTTTAGCCAATCTGTTCTGGAAGCTTAAGATACAAAATTTCACTTCTCATTAAAACGCTATCAAGGCATACACAATCAGCTTTTGCTCTGGAAATATGTCTTTCTACTCATCCGTCACGCATCTGCTAGAAGCAGATTTCACATTTTTAATATATTGGAATAGAACAAACAATATAGGATTAGAAACACTGGGAAGAAAAAAATACTGACAAAAGTGTAGATAATTGTATAAAATGTGCCGATGTGCATATTTAAATTTATCTAGAGCAAAACAACAAATACACTTTTGATCATCTAATTAAAAAAGGAAAAGAAATGCAATTTCCTATCCCAATATTTCTCATTTGTTATTCTTTAGTCCTTTGAAGGTTCTTAGAAATACACTTTTGATCATCTAATTAAGTGTTTGACCGCAGCGACACAAGCTTAGAAAATCTGACTTAGGATAAATGTACCCACAACCAATAAAAATAGAGTGTAACAGCTGAAAATAGGAGGACCAGAGAGTAACGTATCGAGATATGGATTGAAATGTATCGAGCCCCACATAAAGTTACGTCTAGTTTTTTTCCTTCCAAGAATTTCAAGCCACATACCTTCTATAGTGCTCCTTGGTTAGCTTTATATGGAGGAGCAATCCACTTTTTTCTGCGTGCCTCCATCTCCTCATCTGATACCAAAACATCAATTCTCCTGTTTTGGACGTCAACATTGATTGTGTCTCCATTTTTAATCAAGCCAACAGGACCACCTTCCTATAAAATCAATAAAGCTAGTAAAATTATTATCGTTACTAAAAGAACAATTTCAAGAATTTATTTATTAAGAGAAAATAATTGAAAAAAAATTTATGTTCGTAGTCTTACGTAGGTTTCTAAAGCATTCTACCTTTGTAGTCCTGATTAAAACATCAAAATTATAATTGCACATAATTACAGTAAAGCATTACAATTTATTCTTCAACATTTGAAATCCGACATACTACTATTACACCCAATATAACTAAATAGCTTGAATATTGGAATTAAACTGAGTTTGCAAAGAACAAAGTTTGATACCAAAAGGCAGGCCTAGATGGTTTTAGAAGTATAATTTTTTTCTAAGTACACAAACACACTACAATTGCATCCCCTGAATGAATTGCAAAAGTGTGAATAATCACTTCAAAAGATTGCCAAAGCCACTTCTCTGGTCCCTTGAAAATAGAGCACTGCAGAATATACTATCGTTGGCATTGCTTAGAAATATTTCTTTCTCACTCCAGTGTCGTCAGTTTCCTCACAAATTCCCTTAATAATTTGATATTTTGTTTACAATCTTAACACTACTGCTAAGAATCTCAAGAACACACACTTTTGCCAATCACGGTTATGAGAGACTAACCAAACCAGGGTGGTTCTTTATGAGCTGAACAAAGTTAACAAAGATTTTAGCATACATACAAATTATTACCGGTGGTAAACATTCCTTTACTAATAATTAAGTGTAGGGACTAATTATGTCAAGCATTTGGGCTAACAACTTAAGATAAAACATTTCACACACAATGCATATGATTATAAAAAATATTCAATTAACCTGTGCTTCAGGGTATATATGGCCAACCACAAATCCATGTGAACCTCCTGAAAATCTTCCATCAGTCAATAATGCAACTTCCTGCAATATTAAAAGACAATATTAGAATCCTTCTTCTGGGTTGCTAATTCCTTTTGCACTGAACTCACAAATTAGGCATAGATGAAAGGCATAAATGGAATACTAAATCACCAACACAACATCTGTAGAAAGCAATTCACAATTCCCACAACCTCTTTACTAAAACATCATTAACTCTAGTCCAGAATTCTCATAAACATTAGAAAAAAAAATCCTCTAATTCATATAGAGCTTTGAATAGACAATATCATTGGAATCATTGTTAGAATTCGTCTACATGTTAGAATTCGTCCTCATTAAATATCATAACTCTTTTTGATATGGAGAACTTCTTTAAAGTAAACCTACAAAATCATGAAATAAGTTCAAATATTTTTCAATTCCCTTTTACAAACCACCTTAAATCCTTACCTCCAACCCTTTTCTTCATACTTGAAAAATTCAAAACCAAAAGTTCCCAATAAATTAACACAAAAATTTCAACGGTTGAATATAAGAAAAAACAAAAGTCTCAAACCTGAAAAATACTTCAACAATCCCATATGTCAATGGCGGCTACAAAAGATTAAAAAAAGGAAAAAATGAGAAGCATTTGAAACATAAAAAAATGACTAAAAATCGAATCTTTTTTAATTCCCTTCTACAAATCACCTTAAATCCTTACCTCCAAACCTTGTTTATCCAAACCTGAAAAATTCAAAACCAAAAGTTCCAAAAAAATTAACACCAAAATTTCAACGATTGAATATGAGAAAAAACAACAGTCCCAAACCTGAAAAATACTTCAACAATCTCCTCTGTCAACGACAACTACAAAAGTTTAGAAAAAGGAAAAAATGAAAAGCATTTGAAGCATAAAAAGCAAACAAAAAGACTAAAAATTGAATCTTTTTTAATTCCTTTTTACAAACCACCTTAAATCCTTACCTCCAAACCTTGTTTCTCCAAACCTGAAAAATTCAAAACCAAAATTCCCAAAAAATTAACACAAAAATTTCAACGGTTGAATCTGGAAAAAAAAAATTAAAGTCCCAAACCTGAAAAATACTTCAACAATCTCCTCTGTCAACGACAACTACAAAAGTTTAGAAAAATGAAAAAATGAAAAGCATTTGAAGCATAAAAAGCAAACAAAAAGACTAAAAATTGAATCTTTTTTAATTCCTTTTTACAAACCACCTTAAATCCTTACCTCCAAACTTGTTTCTCCAAACCTGAAAAATTCAAAACCAAAATTCCCAAAAAATTAACACAAAAATTTCAACTGTTGAATCTGAAAAAAAAAAAAGTCCCAAACCTAAAAAATTCAAAACCAAGTAAATTAACCCAAAAATTTCAACGGTTGAATCTAGGAAAAACAAAAGTTAAATCTCGGAACCAAAAAATGGAGGAGCAAGAAGGGGGTTTAGGAGGAAGGAGAAGACAACGTGAATCTGGGAAAAACAAAAGTTGAATCTCAGAACCAAAAAATGGAGGAGTAAGAAGGGGTTTAAGAGGAAGCAGAAGACAATGGTTGAATCTGGGAAAAACAAAAGTTGAATCTCGAAACCAAAAAATGGAGGAGCAAGAAGGGGTTTAGGAGGAAGGAGAAGAGGACGTGAGTCTGGGAAAAACAAAAGTTGAATCTCGGAACCAAAAAATGGAGGAGCAAGAAGGGGGTTTAAGAGGAAGGAGAAGACGACGGTTGAATCTGGAAAAAACAAAAGTTGAATCTCTCGGAACCAAAAAATGGAAGAGCAAGAAGTGGGTTTAGGAGGGAGGAAAAGAAGGAAGATTTGAAAAAATGGAGGAGAAGACGTAAGCCAGAATCCCAAAAGATAAATATTTAATTGAGCGGAAAGAGTTAAAAGGGGTGAAAAGAGAAGAATGACAAAAAAACCACAAAATTGGACAGGTGTTGAAAAATTAGATATGGGTATAAGGGTATTTTCCAGAGGTGTTTGTTTTCATATATTTTAAATAGGCATATGATTAAATAGAACATGGAATACGAGTTGACACAGGGCCCAATACAATTTGGGCCGGTAAATTGTTGGTCCATATTTAATCATGATGGTACTTCCTGCACCCCATTTATTTCTTCCTTTGTAACGCCCCATTTAATTTAATACGTAAAATTAAAGGAAACGTTACATTGATGGTATCAGAGCAGTTCGTCCTTAGGATGACCTGAGGTTGTGGGTTTGTCGTTCCTTGCGAGCGTAAGTAGTCATGTCTAGTCGAGTTGTCAGTGAAACCAAAAGTTTAGGAACAGAAAACGCCTTGATAGAGTGATGAGGGTGCACACTCATGACTAGATTAAAGGTTGTTTTCCTTTCTTAATTCTGATGGTTCGGGGAAATAGGGGCGACAGACAAAAAGGGGTTCGTTGTCTGTAAGTGATAGATTGTTGCTTGGTATGATCTAGTTTGTCTTGCTGCGCCTCTGTGCTTTGTGCTAGTGTTTACGTAGATAAGGGAATGGCGACTCCGCTACTTAGCCATCTGGGCTGGATCCTACACTTCTCTTCTTCATGTCTTCTTTAGGGCTATGGCCCCTGTACTCGTTGTCTTTGGATTATAAACTCTTAGTTAACGGTTATCCTGCTTTTGTTGGCATCGTGGTGTGCCTGGTTTTGTAGGGGTGACGTTATGAACCCCAGGACTGCATTGTTGATTTATCTCTGTGTGACGTTTCCTTTAATTGTGTTTATAAATTAAATGGGACGTTACATCCTTCATACCCTAGACTCATTTTCACAATCTTTTCCGGTTTATGACTATTTTTTTAGGGTTAAATATATTTTTATCTTTTAAGTTTTAGTAAAATTTGGAATTAGTTTCTCTTCAAAAATTTTAACAATTTAGTCTTTCATCTTTAAAAATACGTGAATTTAGTCTTTTTAACCAATTTTTTTTAAATTTATCTGATGTTTCAAACGTATTTCATGATAGTATTTGAATTATTTACACTGTTTGACACACTTTTACTTCAATGTTAATTTAAATATTATCATAAAATGTGTTTAAAATGTCAAATAAACTTAATAAAGTTTTGTAAGAAGGACTATATATATGCACACATTTTTAAAAATAAAGAACTAAATTAGTATAAAATTTTGAAGAGGGACTAATTACAAAATTCAGTGAAACTTGAGGAACCAAAAACATATTTAGCCCTTTTTGTTAACATCAGTTAAGTTGTGTAGTTATGTTTTGAATCGGTAAATAAAAGTTCAAAATGATGTTCATATCTGTGAAGACATGAAAAAAGAAAAGACATGAAAAAAAGAGTGAGACCATATTCGTAAAATGATAATGCCAGAGCCCGTGAACTCGTACTTTATATGAAGTCATTATCACTTCAATCAGCTTCAACAAAACGACACGAGAAATTAATTGCTACATATATATATGAACCCGTGACACATACCATTACAAAGCTTCAAACATAACCATTTTTCATGCTACAAACAAATATAACTTTGCAATGTCTATAAATATAGTTAGCAATAAAGTGAAATGCCAAAACCCTACCCATATGATATATAGACCAAACACCAACATAGGAGTAACTTGCAACTTTAATTCGACACTATTATCGTTATTATTGTTCCCACAGGTGATGAAATTTTTTGACCTAGAACCGCTTATTGTCATTCATGCATGCATATTAGGTGCAAAGTTCACGAGCAACACCGAGTCTTGAGTTGGGCACGTCGTAGAGCACACGGTGGTTTTGTTGCTGCATGTTGGCGATCACGTTCAGCACCGAGTTCACGTTGTCAGGCGCCGCCGCCATCGCCAAGCACGTGATGCCGCCGGCGGTGCTGTGTATGAGGGTGTTGTCCGGCGTCAGTGTCACGTTCATGCCGGAGAACATAAACGTTATGGTTGGTGCAACTATCGGGACCGTGTAGCATGTGTCAAACCCTCCGAGCCTTGTCACGGTGAGTTTCTTCCCGATGCTGACTCGCCGCCGGAACTCGTTCCGGACGGCAGTGTAGGCCGGTTCAACCAGCCGGGTGAACACCGTACCTTGTAGTATTTAATGAGAAAATCAAACGAAAAAGCATTAGTGAAAGTTTTTTTTTTTTTTGTGGCATTTTATAATAGTATAATGAAAAGAGTAACATATGTAATAAAGTTTTACTGTAATTTCTACTTTAGATAAAAAGAGAGAGTGAAATTAGATTAGAAATGTAAAACAAAGACATGTGGAGCATGCATGAAAGTGACCATGTCAAGTCACTTTTATGGCATTTTGACTCCAATTTTGTCTTAAAATTGACCATCTTGTCTTCGTGTAGCAGAACATGAACATCATATAATTATATTCATTCTTAAAAAATGGGAAAGAAAAAGGTTCAATTATTCAGGATACTCCGAGAGAAAATATCCAAAATAAACAAAAGGAATCATATGAACCTTTAATGACACTCTATCATATCACTACTACTTTGGTCAATATAATAGTGTTAGATTAAGACAACAGAACCCCACTATAATGAATGACAGCTCACAGTACATTTTTCCAATTAAAAATTGTTATAAATGATAAATTTATTGATTTCTATTATAATTATATAAAAAGTTAAAACTTTTATACTTATTATGCATACCAGAATCGAAAATGGTGCCGGCACCGGTGGTGGGGTTGAACGCCAAAGCCTCCGGCGGGATATCGACGATTCTCCGGCCAACTCTAACAGCCACCAAGTTCACATAATACAGTGATGACCTTCTAGGGTTTTTGAGAAGAGGGGTGAACTTGATCCTCTTGGGCTGGGCCACAGGCCCAAGTCTCAGTGACCCACTGAAGTTGAGTGTTTTGAAGCTGGGCAAGCAGTAGGAGAAGGTAGACTGGTAGAGATGATGGGTTTGGGCCAAGAGTGACAATGGGCCTCGGCCCAGGCCCAACAGCCCCTGTGTTGGAATTGAGCTCCCTGTTGCCTTTTGAACGCACCCAAATGTGTAGCCTGGAACTGGGTCGGTGGCTAGGGTAACTGTGTCCTGTACAAGACCAGCTGCCACAGAGGAAGTGCCATAAGTGAAGTTGAAAGAACACGCGCTTCCACCGCAGGTGGGGTTCGGTACCTGAAAATTTCACAGACTTAGAGTTATGTGAAGTGGACCATAGAAAATTGAAAACTCCCCACAATTTATTTTTGTAAGTCTCGTGAACTTTTTTTTTTGCCTCCCAAGGTAACTTAATTCACCTACTAGTAGGATAAAGCTTTTAATGCATTTGGAATATTCGTGACTTCGCCATTTCCACGCGCCGTAGATGGCGCGTGAAAAATCCATGAATAGTAAGTTTGATAAAGCTAAGAAAAGAACATCAATTATACGTAATTTTTTAATTTAAATCATAGTCAAATTAATGCTGAATCTTTTCGTGTTGATTCTCCATAAAAAGTTTGATTAAAATAAAAAATAACCACAAAAAGATATATATTATTTTTCGTTAATGCAGTGCTTAGTGGTAGCTCACGTGACCTTTTGTCGTTATCCGACAAAGAAAAGATACATTCTTTTCGATCATTCCAAACATTTGATTAATGTCCGTTACAAATAAAAACCTTACTTTTGAACAGTACAAACACTCAAATGTCGTATTGCTGCATCCAAAAAATATCGTTTCTTTTTTAACTCGAAAACTAATACACAGATGGTAAAAATAAACTCATAACAGTCATAATTAAACTCGTATAATTTCCTTTAAAAACTACGAGATCTAAACAATTCATGCATCACAGAAAAAGTATTCTCTTTATTATTAAGAAAAATTGAACATGTAACCTCTTTATATATATATTTTTTTTACTTTTCAAACTAATTTTATATCTTTTAAAATATTTTAGTGGATCACGGTCTTTTCTCAATGGGAAAATACAGAGACTTAAGCTCAATCATATCAGTCATAACATTATTCTCGATCTAAAATTTTAATGCAATGGATTTTTATTTTAATATAATGTTTTATTTTTTTATTTCTAGTTAATATGAAACTTAGATTCACAGTTTGGATTTTAACACTAATTTACAACTAAACCGGATTATAACTCTTGAGCTTGTTACTTGTTATGATGAGAGTTATAAGAAAATGTTTGTGATTTTACAGAATGCAGAGATGAAAAGTGTGTGTGTTGATCTCATCACCTGTTTGCACTGAGGAGCAGAACATGGAAGGTTGTGGAAGGTGGTGGATTTGGCAGGGGCAAAGGGTTTGAGAGTGGAGCAACCAACGCAGGAAGTGCAAGGGACCCAAGCAGCGTCGTTGCTTGTGTCCATGGCCAAGAGAAGGGTCTGAGGAGGGGTACCAATCTTGGCCTTAACAATGTACGTAGGGCTCTGTGTGATTTGTCTGCCCGAGGCAATTGGGACAATCGACCTTCTAGCTACCAAGCTCCAAAGGTACTGCATCCTGGCATGGTCCTTGGCTTCTAGCTGTAGGACACTCTCCTCCCATGAGAGACCCTCTGAGGGTCGGAATGGGGAACAAGGGCTGAACACATGGAACACTTTAAGGGTAGAGCCATGGTCATGGACATCACAGTTAGGGTTCAGTGCTTTGGCTAGGGAGAAGAGGAGGAAGAGCAGCAGAGGAGTGAGCATAGGTGAGGTTTTCATGGTCATGGCTAAGGTTCAGACTATTGTGTGGTTGGTGCCTATGGACTCGGTGTTGTATATATATACATATATAGTAAAAAACCTTGTGGGAACTTTTATTATTTCTAGGAAAATTTTATGTGATTTTGGAGGTGTGATGGAATAAGAGAAAGATAGAAATAAAAACTTTAAAAGGAGACAAAGTTAGGTAAAATGTGATAAATAATGCGATGAAAAAAATGAAAAAAAAGAAGGTATCACTAGTGTATATTACCGAGAGCCTCTTTTTAAAGAGATTCATTATGACAAAAAAAATTTAAGTGGAAAATTAAAAAGAAAATGATACTATAAAAATTAAATTTTGACAATTATTTTACAATTTGAGTTAGTATCTTCTAAATAGTTCTTTATTTTTCTATTTTTCTTTAGGGTTAAATATGTTTTTGGTCTCTTAACTTTCAGTGAATTTTGGAATTAGTCCATTTCGAAAATTTGAACCAATTTAATTCTTCATCTTTCGATATACGCGGATTTAATTCTTTTAATAAAATTTTGTTAAGTTTATTTGACATTTCAAGCGCGTTTCATAATAGTATTTGACTTAACATTAGACCAAAACTGTATCAAACATTATAAACAACTTAAATATAATCCTGGAATGCGTACGAAACATCAAACAAATCTAACAAAATTTAATTAAAAGAACTAAATTCATGTATTTTGAGAAATGAAGGACTAAATTGATCCTAAGTTTCGAAATAGACTAATTCCAAAATTCACTGAAAGTTAAGAGATAAAAACTTATTTAACCCTTTCCTTTATTATAAAACCACTTAAGTATATCAGTTTAGGATGTAAAAAGAAGTTGTCAAAATTAATTGTTATAGTATTATTTTTCAAATTAAAACTCTACATTTTATACCGATAAGATAATATTATCTATATAAAATCTAAGTTAATATTTTCATATTTACTCTATAAAATCATCTAATTATTAACACAATACTTTTCCATTGTATAAAAAAACAATTATAAATTGAGAATTAAGATGTGTTTGAATCTAATAACTTCAATTTAATATAGTTTTTTTTTTTTTTATGGATGTGAAAGTACAAATGTAGTGGGGGTGACAAATAGAAGTCGGTGGGGGATAACAGAGTGTATTCCATTTGTTTTGGAGGGTTGTGCTAAGAAAATTTTAGTGTGTAACAAAAGGTTCAACTTGGAGCAACCCTAATATAATATAAATTGAGTGAATGCATTTAGGGTAAAATATGATTATATATTGCATGAGGTTGTGGTAAAGAATAAAAAAAAAAGTATTTGGGGTATAAAGATGATTGTATAATGCATGAGTTTTGCACTAAAAAAAGAGAAAAGAAAAGGTGAAGTTGTGGGCAACTATGTGACTAAAGCATGAATAGTTGAATGCATGCTTCAAACTGATGAATAATATGCTTTCTAATAGCAGAATCATTTGAGGGCACGCATTGGGTATCTCTCTGTCTAGAAATCAAGCAAGTAATGGCAAATAATATTGTTGGAATTTGCAGTTTCAAGAACTCAAAAGAAAAAGACATTGTGTATTGTCATGTTATGGGTTAAAGTGGTGTTGTCTTGTGGAATGGTTATGATGAAGTGCTCAGAAACAATGGAGCAAATGTGGGATTGTTGTTGATGAAGTACCATAATGTTCTATGTTTTTTTACTACTTATATTTAGCTCCATTTTTTTTTATTTCTTTCACATTAATGTTAACTTCTTAATGAATTTGTTTTTTCTGCTATTTTTTTTGTGTTGTTCCTCTACTGTGTCTTCATAATACACTGAATACCACTAATTTTAACGTTTTAAATATATTAAAAAGATATTTAAAATACCAATACAGTGTATTTTTAATGCTCAGCATATTACAACATTAAAAAAATCAGTAAAAAATCTGAACTCCTTATTAATGCATTTTAGTACTCAACTTGTTAACTTGTTTGCAATTATTTTACAAATTTCATCACTCGTCATTTTAGTGTTTACTCTTCCTTTAAACAAGCAGAACAAGAACATGGTGAATGATGATCTTAGCTTCGTAGTTTGTTTAATACATAAGGTTCATTACAAAATAACACATTTTTTCAGTGTTTTCAAGTTTTCTATGCAGGTTCGTAGGTGAAAGGGGAAAGAAGGATGTTATGCCACTTTTTGAAGGAATATGCTCAAGACTATAATATATTACCAAGGTTTTACGCAAATACCAATAATCATGTTTTTAAAATTTTAACTTCGCCTCAAAGGTCGATTATATGAAAGCTTTGCAGTTGTCAAAATTTAGTTGAGTGTGAGTCTTTATCCTTTTTTATGTGTTTTGTTTTACGAGATTGTTTGACTCTGTTTTTGTATATAATGATATCTTTATCTTTCTTTATGTTTTTTATAAGGGTCGAGGATTATCAAATTATTTTTTTTATTCATATTTATTATTGTTGATAAAAAAGAAAACTCAAATTTTAGTGTAAAAATCTGAGTTATTTGCTGTGGAAGGTGTGAGAATATATTATATTCTCTGTATTAGTGAGACTACACACCATGGAGTATTTTAATAAAGTTGCATAACAAAAGGGATAAAGTGATGCCTAGGGTTGTGCACCATTGGTGGCAAAATGAAACCAAATCTCAAACCCTAAGAGCCAAAACAATTATGCCAAAGAACGAGGTTGGTTTCAGAAAGTGAACAAGAATCTCAGTTATATCATAGCTTTAGGTTAATTAAAAGTGGTAATACGATTCAAAAGAGCACTATTATTTGCAATGTAGGACCCTCCAAAAATTAAAACTTAATCATTCGATCCAAAATCTGAATTTGTTCTATAGATCTAAGAGCATACTCATGAAAAATGAAACTTTAAACAATTTCTCCATATTATATAGCTTAATTTTGGGGTTCTTTTTTCAAATCATCTGCTAATTATTTAATTTCTAAAAAAATTATCTTAATCCTTTTCTATTTACTTTTACTGTCATTTTGTATCAAGATGATTAAAGCAAAAAAAGAAGAAAAAAAAATTAAATTGTGGTGATTAATTATTTTGTCTGTCATGATCTTGTGGAATTTATTACCATACACATGTTCCCACTATGAGACACCAACTTAGAGGACAAGATTGAAACATTGGGTGATCTGTTTCTTAATCTGTTCTGTTTGTTTTATAAACTCCATTAATATAATATTTGAAGTGAGATCTTGATCTGAACATTGAATTTTATTTGCAAGAAAAATGAAAATGAAAAACAGCAAAAAGGTATTGTAGGAGTATTTTTATAAATGTCTCATTCGAAACTTTTTATGAATAAGGGACTAAGTTTTTGCTTTTCAAAATTGGATAATTAATGAAAAGAAAAAAAATAGGGTAACTATTTCTATTTTAAAATTGGACAACAATATCTAAGTGTTTATTTATTCTTTATTTGAACATTTATTTTGTTAATTTTTATTATAAAAATAATTATATCCTTTTACGTTTTGGATATTTGTTTTATTTATCTTTCATAGTATATATTATAAAGGTAATTTTATTCTTCTATTCTCTAGAAAAGTATCTTAATATTGAATAATGGTTTTCATCATTTATCATTGTTATTTTAAATGTTATAAATAACATTGCTTACACATTTTATTAACAATATTTTAATTATAAACTATTTAAGAATCAAATATAATCATCTTTATATATGTGTGATGATGAGTTAAATTATGAACACTCATTATTTCTCCTTTCAATAGGAAAAATTCAACTCTGGTGGATTTGAAATGTGTATTTGGGTGATTGATGAATTATATTTATTAGTATTATTTTTCGACATCTATCATTTTCAGTACTGTTATTATATATATACGTACATACATACTAACAGAGAGTACATGCGATTTCATTTCTCTGCCATGATTTGTCAGTGGCAACTTTAGAAGTGAAAATGTCATGTGCATACTTGCTAATCCAATCACAAAATCCTACTTAATAAAAAAAAAACCAAACGACACACTTTTTTTCTATTACATTCTAATTGTATTTTATTTTCAAATGTTAATTTAATCTCAGTATTTTATTCAAGTAGTGGTTTACTAACTTGAATGATATATATATATATATATATATATATATTAAAAGTGAATTTTATATCTATTTTAATATCA
>Ga0214544_1008229_pt1 | contig 17564 bp, 12 predicted proteins | sample CNSS3metaG_FD_160074 | JGI IMG/M metagenome (GOLD analysis project Ga0214544, IMG submission 160074) | Root nodule microbial communities from cowpea collected in UCLA plant growth center, Los Angeles, California, USA - CNSS3 | ecosystem: Host-associated > Plants > Roots > Nodule | place: USA... | reverse complement strand
GGCGCGACAATTGCGGCAAAAGAACGAAAGTGTTCGCGTGGTGGTAGAGGGACGCCGGAACACTTGCAGAGAGACAGAGAGAGGGACGAGACAGCGGCAGTGGTCTCGCGTGGTGGTGGACGGACGCGAGACGAGACGGCGGCAAGAGCTCGCGTGGTGGTCTCGCGTGGTGGTGGCTGGAGGCGAGACGAGACTGCGGTGGCTGGATGCGAGACGAGACGGCGGTGGTGGCAAGAGGCTCGCGTGGTGGTCTCGAGTGGTGGGCTCGCCGGAAGTCGCGGAGAGAAGAAGAAACAGTGACGACGGCAGCGCAACAGCGGCAGTGGCAGCGGCAGCACGAGAGGCGGTGGCAGTGGCAGCACGGGGCTCGCGTTGATGGAGTGGCCGGAACTTCCAGAGAGTCGCCGGAATTTGCAGAGAGAAATGGCAGCTGCGCGCGCGAGGAAGAAGGGGTTCTGTTTTTGAGCCCTAATTAAACAATATGGCCTCGGTTCCATGTAGAACTGAGGCATATAACCCCTCTTTGGCCTCGGTTTCCTAACACCCGAGGCCTATAACAGGTTTTGGCACCGGCTTTTCCCTAACCGAAGCCTATAGGTCCCAACGTCAATGGCATTTTTGAAATTTGTGGCAATCTTTTTGGCTTCGGGCCTCCTTAACCGAGGCCTATTACAGCGTTTGGCACCGGTTTCTTAAGAACCGAGGCCTAAAGCAGCATTTGGCACCGGTTTTTGGCTGAACCGAGGCCTATAAGTTGCCTTTAATTTCAAAATTGCCACCGCACCGTTATATGCTTCGGTTGCTCGTCAACCGAGGCCTATAAGGCGAGGTAAAATCCCAAATCTGCACTAGTGCAGGTTCGTGACCTGGTATTTTCGCCTAGGCGAGTGACTCTCGCCTGAGCGAAAACACCAAGAGACACACCATTGTTCCTGCGCGAAGTCTCGCCTAGGCGAGCTGGGGTCGCTTGAGCGAGAGACTATCTCGTCTAAGCGAACCAATCTAGCCTGAGCGAGAGTTCGCCTAGGTTTCTTATTTTGCCACTGTTAGGGTCTCGCCTAGGCGAGACTGGTTCGCCTGAGCGAGATGGCCACTCGTCTAGGCTAGATTTTCTAGCTTGAGCGAGAGCCACTGCAGTAGGGGTGTTCTAGTTTCTGTTTTCATTAGTGAGAATGCATGTTTTAATGTAGCCTTGTGCAATTTAGACCTTGTATGGTTGGAATGTTCTTATTGATGTATTGTATGACGAAATTGGATGAATATAAATTATGAGAAGTTGTGGTTGAAATGGAATTTCAAGGAAAATTCAAGTGGAACTGTAGTGTGTAAGGACGTGAAGAATCCATATTGGTCGGTATCCTGAAACTCCAATAATCATTCACGCTCAGATAGAGTAGAATGGATTATGTTGTGAGGAGTAGCAGGAGGTTCTAGTCATTGGACTTGATCCAGTCCTAGATGCGAAGGGGACTTACCCTGGGAACGGTCGGGTGAATACTCCATGTGTCCAGACTCTGCAGAGTCTGGGAACCGTTACAGGTGCAAGCCACCAAGAGCTCCAATGTTGCTTACACAATCCGGATATTGAGTTTAGAACTTATAATTGAATTACATGCTATGAATGATATTTCTAATTGTGATGTGTATCGGTGTTTCTCATTTCAGTTAGCTTACCCTTCTTCTTTGTGTTTGCTTGCTCTTGTATATTATCCTTTTGCAATTATCACCTATGATTGGTGTGAGCAGAGCAGAAACCAGATGAAGATACCCCCTCTTGAGCAGGAGTTGACGCTTTACGGAGAGTCTCCGCTGTAGTTTTTAGGCTGCTGCTGTAAAGTTTTGGAGTTGTGCAGTTTAGTATCTTTTACACCAACTCCTACCTTGTGTATGGCTTTTTAGATGATTGTACTAAATTTATATTCATACATATAAATTATGTGTCGGTCATATCCTACTACCTGCTTTACTTGATCATAATATAATGTTTTATTTAATGGCATGAAAAACTATTAAATGGGCTTCCTCTAATAGTATTAAATATCCACACTTAAAAAATTCTTTTTAATATCCAGATAACATTATTTTAAACTTTTTAGAATAAGTATCTTTTTAGAAGGAAAAAAAAAAAACTATTATCCTTAAACCAGGAGTGCGATATCATCAAGTGTATGTATTTAGAAAGTTTTGAAAACAAATTTACCAATCAACTTTTTGATTAATTTGTTTATCTCCACAACAATTTCTAATTAGAATTACTTAACCTTTTTAAATTCTATTTCCAAAAACAATATTTCAAAATTGATTAAATTTAGGTGCCGTGTCGAAACATGGCATCGATCAGAGAAAGAGAATATGTAAACTTCTGCCGAACTGATGAATACTCGGGACTGGGTATGTTCGACAATGATAAGAGTATTCAGAAACGACAAGGAACCGACAAAACAATTACATGCATCACTTCTAAACTTAGCAGTTGGCACAATATGCACTTCAATGTTCTGCATGTTTGCCACGTAACTTGGTGGAACTTGCTGGCTCTTTCTACTGTCTCCACCAAGTTATATATAATGCAACCAGCTCCTCCGGAGGAGGCCAAAACAAAAGTTGAGAACGAAGATATATATAAACAAGAATCAGTGAGAAAGAGAAGAAGCATATAATATATAATGGATATAGCGATGGAGAGGGAGTCATTGATGACTGAAGCTCAAAACGCACCGGTTACTGCACAGAGAAGGGTCAGAAATGATTTGGAAAATTCTCTGCCAAAGCCATGTAAGTATCAGTCCAAAACTGAAGGAACGTTGTAGGATCATACTAGTTTCTGCAGATTCTAATAAGATGAGTTTTCTGCATTAATATTGTTCCTATATCAGAATGCATGAATACTTTTTCATATAACATTATTACTATTGCTTTTCGCTAAATCCTGTTCATGATTTCTCTCTCTTTACGTTGCAATTTGCAAAGGCACCTCATCTATATGTATAAGTAAGTATATTGCATCTTTTAAGTTCTGACTTTCAAGTAAATCTCTTCCATGTCCTAATAAGTCAGAGATTATTTCATTTTGAAGAACAAGGACATAGAAAGCATAGATAACCTTTACCAATTTTCTTTTAAATGGATTTAATTTAAATTTCCTCTTATATATGTAACCAAGCTGTTCTTTTTTTATTTTTTTCATGGGACGTGTTCAGACATGCCCAGAGCATTGAAAGCTCCTGATACAAGCCACCCTCAAGGAACACCAGGCCACAAGCATCATAACTTGTCTGTTCTTCAGCAGCATTGTGCTTTTTTTGATCAAGATGGCAATGGTATCATTTACCCGTGGGAGACTTACAAGGGTAAGAAAGAGTTTTGATTTCCAACAGGGTTCACATTATCATCATCGATCGTATCTAAACTTCTTTTATCTTTGTTTCTCAGGGCTGCGTTCTCTTGGCTTTAATATTTTTGCATCTGCTATCATGGCTATTGTTATCAATGCTGGATTGAGTTACCCCACTCAGCCTGTGAGTTTTTCTTCTTTCCTTAAGTAGTTAGAACCAAAAGGGGACGAAATGAACAACACAAAATGGTGTATATATATAAACAAAATAAAGCCATGAGAAGTTTTTAGGCTCACCTTTGAATTGTACTTGCACAGAGTTGGTTCCCTTCTCTCCTTTTCCCCATCTACATACAAAACATACACAAAGCAAAACATGGAAGTGACTCTGGAGTTTATGACACAGAAGGACGGTGAGTGATGAAATGTAGTTTGGATTATGACTGCGAAATAACCTCTTATTGGACATTGATTTGTGCTTAATGAAATGAACCACAGTTATGTGCCAGCGAGTATCGAGAACATGTTCAGTAAGTATGCTCGTACAGTTCCGGACAAACTCACACTTGGGGAGATGTGGGATCTGACAGAAGGAAACCGAAATGCGTTTGACCCATTTGGGTGGTGAGTATTATTAATTCTGATGATTCTGATGACATTGATCTCAAGTTTAGTTTTATGGCATAATTTGACATAGAAATGTGACAGGTTTGCTGCTAAATTTGAATGGGGGGCTCTGTACATTCTGGCTAGGGATGAGGAAGGTTTCCTGTCTAAAGAAGCTGTTAGAAGATGCTTCGATGGGAGCTTGTTTGAATACTGTGCTAAAATGCATGCAGGTTCTGCTGATGCTAAGATGGGTTGAATTGGATTACGCAAGTTACTGGGTTGGTACTGTGATCAATGTTACACCAAAAAATAACACTTACAATAAATAAAGAGTTAAGTTAATGTCTGGCTTCTGTTGTGTATTAGCGTTTGGTTTATGTACATAAAAACAATGCTTGGCTTTGGTTTCTACAAGGTTGTCATCGAGAATGTGAAACAGATTCACAATTCAATATTTGTGGAAGAGAAATAGATGAAGGTGAATGAGAATATAGGAGAGTGAAATCGTTACTTACATTGTTATTCTTAGTTGAACTGAAACAAATTTGAATGGAATTATTAGAGTATTAGACTTCTTTAAATTTTATAATTGAATCTTTCCTAAATGGAATTATGTATTTACATAAAGAATAGAGTTACTGAAACTAAATTGAATTGAATTCATAAAATCTAAAGCAATGATTTTTAAAATATTTATATGTATATTTTTCGGAGAAGTATTTTAACGGTTAATTAGTTATGTCCTCGGGAAATTGTGGTTATAAAATTTAGAATACTTTTTTATTAGGATTGGTAAGAATAGGCTCGTCTATGACTTTTTAATTAGCTTCCATATGATTTAATGATTTCTTATAATTCATCTATATATTTTGACGGTGAATTAATCCGTAAAATGATCAAATTTCGTAATAAATACTTCAAAAATTATTCAAAATACTTTAGTAATATGCTAAAAAATAAATTAAAAAACTTATTAAAAATATACTACAAGTTTTAAATCAATGAAATCGTGAAAATAAACCATGACCATAGATTTTTAGGTTAATTAAGAACATAATGAATTGACAAAAATACAAGTTATATTATATATTATATTATTTACAATTTACAACTATTACTAAAGAATAATAGTATTGATTTTAGTAACGTTTTACATTTTATTATCGATTTTTTTATTACTATAAACTTATTTTATTATTTTATTTTTTGAATTTAATAATTATTTTTTGAATTTTAATTATTTATAATAAATTATAAAAATTATTTATTTTTACATTTACTTTTTAATATAATAATATTTTTATTTTAATAATGATGACAAAAATTAATATGCTTAGTCCAATATGAATTTTCCACTATTTTTTTTTTTTAAATTGAAAGTAAACGAATATTCTTTTTCTAATCTTGGAGGAAAAACCCCAAGAAACCTAAATACCGATGGCTCATTGTTGTGAAAAGTAGTGGAGTGAGGGTTTTACGCCGTAGAAGCACCGCCTCGCTGTCTCCGCCGCTCTTCTCCGCCGCCGGTAAATGCAATACTCTCTTCACTCTTTGATTTCCTCACTTAGACAAAGCCACACACTTTCGAATTCGCATCGTCTTTATTCGGTTCGTTGCATAACATGAACTCCATTTCTCATTCTTTTCCGATTGCATTTCAACACATTACCGTATTCTCTCTGTTTCGCTTCGCGAGCGCGTGTCTAGGGTTTGGTTACTGTGTACGATTAACAATAACTACTAACGATTGAAACTCTGTAACGTGTGGTGGTTGCGAGTGTGCAGTATGTGAGCTAGAAGAAGAGGAGGAGAATTTGTTCGTTCTTTGTGTGTGAGAAATGGTTGAAATCTGGTGGTCGCTTTTGGGGGCGGCGATCCCTGTGGTGGTTGCAGGGCAAGCGTTTCGGGTGAAGAAACGGCACGCAGAAGAGCAGAGGCTGAAGAGTGCTCGAGGGAGGGAAAGGAGTTCTGATGAAATTTTCGTGTGTGAGAGGGTCTGTACATCCAAGAGGATGCTCAAGAAGGTTGGCTCCTTCTCCAAAGACCCAATTCCCGATACCTGCGTCACGGTTTGTGGTGTTTCCGATCTTGATGCATGCGCTGATGCCTGTGCCCGCACTGTTTGTGTCAACCAACATCAAGTGCCAAATTGGAATGACATTTGTCTTAGGAGATGCCAGAGTGAATGCCTCAAACTCTCTTCCCAGTCCTCCTAGCAGGTGCTTGCTTGCATTTACTCGGTGAAATGTGTGCGTGAGTGTGTGTATACTGAATACTGAGTTTTGGTTCTGTCGTTTAATGCTTTATCTATCCCATTATTTAACTCTGGAGTTCAGAATTATTGCAAAAAGAAAAAAAAAATGTTCAAATGCAAATGGGGTTTATTCCATTAGGTGCTGGTTGCTGATTCCTTTTTTGTTTACCGACTTGAGACTTGGATGGACACAAACCTAAATGTGATGTGATCTTTCACGTTTTCATTGTTTCCAAATTTGAATGTGGTGTCAAGTCTTTAGATAAGTTCCCACCTTCAATGTCATAAGAGTAATCAAACTTGGGCGGCTTCTTTCTACTCTATCTGTGGCCTGCATCTATTTCTTCACACCATCTCTTCTCTTCGCTTAGACTCCGTTGGCAGAAAAAAAGAATAGTCCCGCCACCGCCTATACCTGTCTTCCATTCAACGGGCTCTTGATGCTCGAGGTGGCTTGATGCTTCTTTATGTTTCTAAATATGTTGACATTGAAACAATATCCAACTTTATTCCTTGCTATTAATTTCTGGGTATTCCTCGTGTAATGTCATGATCAAACTATATGTAGAAACGAGCAGTTTTGGAGTGACGAGAACCCGTTTGATGAAATGACCAAGAGAAGTCTTGCTATCTAGAATGCAAAAGCAATGATAACAAGATTGATATAAGTGAAGAGTCTTTGTTCATATTATCTAGAATGAAATTAGTTGAGTTTCATTTACTTAAATAGCACGGTCGAAGGATTTGTGTGCTTTATTTGCAGGACAAGATGTTTACACCTATGTTATGAAATGTGGGTCGTACTTTTTTATCGTGATATCCCTGAAATTAAGCCATTTGTTCTTCAATTCACAGTTACTATACAAATATGTGGTAGGTCCAAAAATGTGACTTCTGACAGATTTGTTTTCATTTCATTGAATTTCTATTTCATTCATATAATTATATTAGGAATATTGATGATGTAGTTTTAGATACCAAAGGACAAGTGTAGATTTTTGTCAAAAATCCCACCTCTGATTTTAAGGTAAGAAGTAGAACAGGGGTTTCATGCGGTATAGGAGGAGAAATGATTTTTCTAAGCATAAATTTGAGATAAACTCTTGGTTCTCCCTATCATGACGAAAAATGTAAACTAAAAAATTTGGTTTTCGTTGGAAGAATCATTGCGCTTCATCGGAGGTTGCCATTAGTTACTCACAACATTACCACAGTCATTATAGAACATAAATCCTTGTACCTGGAGGCATGGTGGCTTCTCTTTAATATGATATTATTTTTAATGAGGTTTCAGTTTCTTGTTGAATGTATCCAACACAACATGTCACGTTTGGGTTATGTCCACCCAAGTCTTTTTCGTGGAAAGTTTGAACTAAACTTTCCTCTGTTTAATATTTTTTTAACCAAATTTATATAGAATGTTGTGAACCTCTTCGGTGTTTATAAGCGACTACTTTAGTTTGTCCCTTTAACCTCTTGGACATTCAGAAGCATTTCACTTATTAATGATTTAGTTAAAGGTGAAAGCTGAGAATAATGAAGAGATGATCTCTCATGTTTGCTTTTGCAAGAACATACATATATATCCAGAGTGGGTTTTGGAAGACAAATCACTATTTAGAATGGAAAATTTTATTATGGTTGGGGCAAAAGAATTATCACTTGTATTTGTATAGTTTAGTCATAGTATATTCTAATTAAAATTGATGGATATGAATTTTCAATTCTCTAATTATTGTGTTAAACTGACGAATGCAATCACTTCATTCACATGCAATATTATTTTGTGATTAGAATGGTATTTAGGAATACTTAGTAGAGTGAACTCGAGGACTTGAGTCTGCTGTCATCAGTTTTAGGTCGACGTCTACGAAGTTCTTTCTGTAGAGTTTACTTGTCTTGACGTATCATATCTAAAATTCTAATTCCTCCCCTGCATTCCCTATGTTTGATTAAAATTATGAAAGCAGATTTAACATTCTTATATAACTTTTAAAACTAATTTCAATAAGCTTTATGCCATAGTTTAAGCTTATGCAGAAAAAAGATAGTTCTGGAGTTCTTCTCCTATGTTTTTACTGTTTGCAGCCACAATCCCATTATCGAATCAGCGGGTCATAAGGTACCGATAAATTGTTACTGATCAAGTGTTCAGTTAAATTAGTTGTACAACAGCAAGCTAGAAGACACTGATATCTACTATATGAAGTTCGAAAAACTATTCCACTGGTGTTAGTGATAGAGTTGTGTTTACTTGGAAAAACTGATAAAAGTGCTGGAACCACATCATATTTTAGAAAAATTACTTGTAGAGGTATTTAGTCATTAAAAAAGTTGATTTTTTTTTTTTTGTATTTGTAAAGAGAGATTGAAAGCTAAAATAATAAATGTATCATGTGTATAAAAATTTGTTGAGTGTCAAAATAATAGTACCCAACATTTTTACATTTACTACTGAAATCTCCCTGGTAGTGACGATATCCTTTACAGCCTTACAAGTGTAGCCAGGGAGAACCCTCTCTATTTCAATAGTAAACCAAGTACCAAGCTAATGTGATATTTCTCTGTCCTTTCAGGACAAGAAAGGAGACACAGAATGAAGATAAGTGATTTTAGTTTAATATGATGCTTCTGGACGCAGGATTTTTATCTTTCATAATTTGGTCTCTCTCATCACAACATAAATTGTCAACAAATTATTAACTTGAAAGGACACTTTTTCTTTTGGTGATAACATGGTAGAATAGAGTGAAAAGGAAAAACGCCAAATGAAATTATTGGATTGCACTCATGCAATAATTGTTCTGTTTCAACAAATAATGACATTTACACCCCAGAGATGACACTTACCATATTCTTTTAAAATAAAATAAAAAATTAGGTGCTATTAAATCATCTCTGCAACTTTGAGAAGTTGAAAATAAATGACAACGATGGACGTTACACACCTTATTTTGCAGAAGTTCGCAGAATCAGAAACATTGCATCTTTTGGGTTTTCATGAATGAGGACAATTTCATATATATTTGGGTTTTCAAATAAATAAGTCAAATTTATTCCGTAACTCTTAATTCATCAAGTTATAAATTCTATCACAACATACATCTTTTTTCTTACACATCTAATGGTCATAAGAAACACACATTTCTTGACAAAAACATGAGCATAAGTAGATGTGGAAAATAAATGGATCCACATATTCCTTTTATATTCTGCAGTAGATAAAATAAAACTGAGAGCGGTCAAATGGGTCTGGGGACTGTGGATGCATATATTTTTATACAAACTTTCATATAAAAAAAACCTTAACTTATAATAGTAACGTCAATTACGATGGGATATGCCATAATATGCCTCTTGAAGCTACAAACTTCCACATGTGACGACAAAAATAGCATACTTCTATTATCCTATCAGATGGCTTTATCTGTTTGAATCATGTTTGTTTAAGAGAACTTCGAATTCAGGGATACAACATGGATTTTAATTTATATTTTTTATATATTTCACTATTTAATATTATTTTTTAACATCTTATGTGTGTAATTTCCCTTGAATGAAAGAGTCTTGTCCAATTTAATAACACGCACAACGTAAAATTGTTTAATTTTAGTTGTTTACTATTGGTTATTATGACCTTTATTGGATATGCTTTAATACCAAGATTAGAGCCATCAAAGTGGGTCAGAATTCGTGGGTCAACCCGGTCTATCACGGGTTTGGATCGGGTTGGGTTGAAATTTTTTTACAAATTTCAGTACAGGTTAATTTTTGATTCGGTCCTCCAAGAACCCGGCTCATCGGGATGAACCCGTGGTGGACCGGATTGGCCCACCAACCCGCATGGTGACACATTTTGGATTTTGCAATGTTGGGCTGTTTTTTTAACCAAACACATTGGTAGATTGGCAAATAGAAACCTAGCTTCAACTAATAAAAGTATAATTATTGGAAAAAGTATAATTAGTTTGCTGAAAAAAGTATCAGTAAGTCACAAGAATGCTTTAATCTTAGATAGTAATTTGTATTTTTATCTATTTATTTTGGTTTATATTGGAGTTTACCATCATTTTGGATTATATTGAGATTATATTCTAAGTTTATTTAAATTTTAATCCGAAATATAGTTTCTAACTTAAGAAAAAAGAATTATATTTTTTTAATTAAATAGACTAGTGAACCAACCCGTTTAACCCATCAACCCGTGGTGGACCAAGCCGGGTTCAAATTTTTTTGGCTCATTAATAAGTGAGCCGTGTTGGATTGGCCCATTAAGTGACCAACCCGTAGTGGGTCAGGTTGGGCCAGGCCGGATCGGACGGTCCATTTTGACAGTTCTAAGATGGAAGTGTATAAAAACCACATTTAAAATTAATCATCAATGATAAAATAATATTTTAGACATAAAATTTATCTTTTTTTAACTAAATACGTTACATCATATTACCTTTATTTACACATACATACAAAATCAAACTTTAATTAATATAATTCAGAATATGTAGTGTGATAATGACCCGGAATATCTTCGAACTGCTTAAATCTGGCATCAAAATACGTAAGGTCAGAGTTTTAAATCTTGGATTATATTTGACCAAGGCCAAACAATTTAATTATTTTTTTAATTAAAAAAATCATTAATTTAATTATGAGTGATCTTTGACGAAGTTGTTCTATTAATTGTTAAATGCCAGAAGAGTAGCCCAAAAGTAAAAATAAAAATGTTAATAAACACTGATATTTGTGAGCATGGTGGAAACATGGCACAAACAAACAAAACATCCACAGCCACAACAAAATAAGATCTGCCTTTTCAAGCTAACCTTTGGGTGCAACTTGGTTTAAGTGTTCACTGTCATCCAAATAAATCAATTCCTCATATGCAGTACTCGTCAAGGCACTGTTGTTTAGACTTTCTAATTTATGCCAAAATTATTATTTTTATAAACTTTTATTACTTCACTAATTAATCTCTCATCACCACTCAACTTTTTAGTCTCTTTCTTTCAGATGACATTTTTATTGTGCAGGATCATCTTTTCCAATGGCCTTCTGTCACCACCTAACAAGAACTGTAAGAAGTATTCATGTTCATGTTCTAATGAACATTCAATTAAAGGAAGGTGTATTCTCAGCATGGTAACTCAAAATTCAAGTGTTAATTCAAAAGCAAAAACAAATCATTCACATACAAGAAGATGTTCAGATATAACATTCATGGAACATATGTGTTGTTTATATGAGTAAAAATTGGATATTTCCTTCTCATTAACAACTATAACAAGCTCAATCTCAATGCTATAATTTACCAATATTCTGCAACAACCCTTTTACAATCAATCCTCTTCAACAAAAAGAATGAGGAGAAAGATGGTTACAAACTATGAATTGTGAGAAAAGAAGACAAACAGAACTAATCTCCTAAATAAGATAACATCTGATTGTATTAAAATTACAACCCTACACATATAATGAAAACCTGATTGATGTATATATTAAATCCTCTAAATCTTCTCTTCACCTCTTATAATACAGTAAGAGAATAATGATCACTGCTAAATTACCACGTATCTAACTTTAGTTATGACAGCTCCTGTGCAAGATTTGGTTGAAGTGTAGGACTTTGAGCATGAATTATTGCCACAGCAATGGAGAAAGACTGTAGTGCAGACAGAGGTGGATGAAAATGAATATAATACAAACCATCATGAACATTTACCATCCTCAAGGTGGGGCCGAAATCGTTTGAACCCTGAAATTTGAAGGGTATGATCATCTCATTGCACAAACAATTTTAATTGTTCAATAAGAACAGAAAGTAAATACACAATCACAGATGCATGGATTCTAAAATTTGAGACTTTGTGCACAAATGAACACAATCAAGAAAAAACACTGTTTAGCAAAGACCAATATTTACAGCTCCCTGTAGACTCATTTTAGGGGATGTACAACACTAAAGAGACATAAGTCTAACACACACACAAAGGATTGACAACACTGTTAACTCAAAATCTTAAGATGATGAGTTTATAGACCTGCGTCCTTATATGATATTTAACTTTCTCATTTTTACTCAATATAAAACTCAAACTCACACTTGGATTCTCACACTGATTGCCCCTCCCCAGTCCTGTATAAGATCACTAACATTGTTTGAACAGAAAAGAGAAAACAAATGATTCTTAAATTCTGGGGTATCAGCATAATTGAGATGTCAGAAATGTCATGATACACAGTGATGCCTAACATGAGCTTTGGAATAAAAAAGAACAGAAAACAGACCTGAGTAACCAAATCAACTGACTTGCACTCGTATTGTGTATCTATTTTAGACAAAACCTCGGCTTTGTTGGATCTTCTCTCAAGTACTGTGAGAGGGCACCCTTCATCCCAACCACCACAGTCACAGTGGCCACCAGATCTCCATCTCTCTATCAGACTGGATGGCCCACCATTTCTGGTTCTTGGCCCACCATGAAAGCCTGCTGGAATCAAAATGCTCATGCTAGTTGAACACTCTCCATTATTTTTATCACAACTTTCAGAAGCCACTGTCACTTGATCTCCACCAGATTTGTTAAGAAACTTTAAACCCCAACCCCCTCTTACTTTCTCTGCTCGTTTACAAGGAACATGGCTTTTCACAACAATGGCAGCCATCTCACAATTCGCGGTGTCGGTCTCCGATAAATTGGCCCCACCAAGAGCATTAGGCTCCCACGGACAACTCTCAGTCATGGAACTTGACCCACCAAACTTTGAGACTGTTCTGCGTTTTGATGATGGACTAGTTCTAAAAACTTGTGACATCTTCTTCGACAGCCCCTTGTTCTTCCTGTGACCATGCTCTGAGGTGGACATTTCTCTGTCGTTAACTTCAACCTTAAGGAACAACGTAAACTCTGTCTCCCTTATTCTACAATTGTTCGGGCAAAGGGTGAAACTTGTTGATACATGCATCTTCCCAACATATGGCAAATCACTGTCGGGAATCTGGTGACCCTTTTGGCCACCCTTGTTCAAATGAAACTCGTACACATTGTCCAAAGCCTTGTTATCTGCCGAGTTTACCTTCATCGATCTTGCTACATAGACCTCCTTCTGATCATCTGCAGAAAAAACAAAATGAGGAATCCCGTGCTTCCATGTACATTGGATCATTCCCTGAGATAGAGTAGAAGAAGCTGAAGATAACCGATCAGAACAAGTAGAGGTTGTGCTGGAAGTGGAAACAAGCCTTTTATGAACAGAAATGGAACCATACTTATGACTTGGTTTTTCCTTTTCTAATTTATACAACGAAGTGATGGGTAAATCAGTAGGAGAGTCCATGAAATCATAGCATACCAATCCTTCAGGATCAGAGAAGTTCATCCTGTTCAAATTGTCGCTTCTATGTGCAGCACCAAATTGCTGAAGAAGTGTGCTATTCAATATATTTATCATACTCTTGGTTCCCATTATTGTACCTAAAGTCCACCGATCCCCAGTATCAGCACCTATAACCACTCTCCCAGTTTCACTAGCCATAGGACATTCAAAGACAAAATGCCCTGAACCACCAAAAAATTTAGCTGTGTTCAAGCTTTCTGATAAAGTCTCCATGTTTGTGGCTCTTAATGCAGTGTTGTGTATAAATTCAAGGCAGCGTCGGACATATTTCTCGTCCACACTCACCACATGCTTTGGGATCCTACTGTCCAATCCATGGACTCGTCGAAAGAACAAATCTTTGAAGAAAAATTTGCTAATTTGTGATTGGATTGCATTTGCAGCTATTGCCCGTTGAGAGTTTGATCTTTTAATCAACTTCTTTAACTGTGTTTTTGAAGAGTCTTCCTCTGACATTTCCCTATCATTCAATATACCAAGCAATGAACATTTTCTTCTGTGACCCTCTTTCTGAATCCATAGGCCTGTGTTTTCCATCTTCTCTACCTCTACTATGCAGGGTTAATAGTTCGACCCTTCTGTCATCATCACATTCCTTCAACTATAAACTAAGTATTATTTTATTATATAATACAATCAATGACCTGAAAGAATACAGAAAACCAGAAATATTGAATCTGTTTTGCTTGAAGAGTCAACCATTGAGTGAGCACAAGAAAAACCGAAAGTTGTGTGTATATGACAAGCAACTTCTGAAAATTAGTCAAACATGAAAGATAAACGGAGATACAGTACGGAAAAACCAGAAATCCATTCACGTACAGATTACAACATGTTCAGAACAATTACATAACTTATCCCACAAATAGTTGTTATAGGAAACAAATACACTTGCACCATCTAATATTCCATAGTAAAACAAAAAAGGAGCCTTTAAAATCTGTGAAGTTGAAGAAAACAGGAAGCTTCAAACTTTCCTTATCTAACAATCTTCAAACCCAAAACACATAGTCAATCAACGTCTAATAACAGAAACCAACTAAACCCATAGCAGCAGAAGCCCGAAAAGTGCTCCAGTAAGAAATAAATAGAATCAAATAGAGGGAAAAAAAAAATACAAAAGCATAATAATATAATAATGAAAACATTAACTTTTTCATTACCAGATAAAGCTGGATCCGAGAAGGGCCAAGAACACCTCAACGAAATGAACACAAACCCAGTAGCAGTAAGGCAGAAGAGGACTCTTTCAATCCTCAAAAGCTGAGCTTTTCAACCCCAAAACCAGAACCAGAGAAAGAGGAGAGCCAATAGACCCGAATAGACAGAGAAAACAAAGCAAAGCAAGGAGAAGAAGAAAGCCAAGTCAGCACATGGGGGGGAGGAAAATCAGAAACCAACCACCACCGCATGTAATGATTCCAAAGATTGAGTTTTTACAATCTTTCAACAAAAGGGTGCCGTTGTATTTTCATTTGACACCATTGTAGAGAGAGAGAAAGAGAAAAAAACCAACCACACCAAGAACCAAGCAAAAAACAAAGGTGATGAATGAAGAGTGGTGGAACACGGGGTTTGGTTTCATAGGACACGTTCGATGGTTGAAAATGTGTACATTGAGGGGAGAAGGAGTCTGCGATTCTTCACTTGACAAATGGACAGAAAAATAAACTAAGTCTGCGATTGGTGTAGGCCCCACTGGGTTGTTTGTGCATCTTGTTGGGCAAGAGTGTGGCCAAAGAATTCCAACATAGACAGAGAAACTAAGGGAAGAAGCATAGCAGTTTTAGCATAGACTTAAGAGAGTGATGAGCTGGTACGCATGATAGCTATGTGACTCCACTAAAGCCAAAGGTGCTGCTACCGTGCCACTTGCACATATTCAGATATTACCATTTTCCCTTTCACTTTTTCTTTTCTCCATTTCTCATTCTGAAACCCTTTCAGTTTTATATATTTTCCATGCATGTGATGGAGAGAGAAATTGGGGGGTCTCTAACGTGGCACTTGGTCAAGTACATATATACCTATTGACCCCAGCAATTGACCATTGAAGCCTTCAACACTGCCACTGTTACTCACATGACACCACAGTTCCACACATTCTCATTCTTCTTCCCTTTTTGCGGTTACTTTCTTTATTGCTCTGCTACCATTTATTTATTCTACCCTTCTTCGTTTCACTGTTCATCCCATTGTTTATTTATTACTGGTTTATTCATTGGGCGGCGTTGCAACTGAACTTATTTATTTGTGTTGGTTTGAGGCAATCATGAATCACTTCCATAAAATTAGCTTTTCTAGTCGCCGAAATTATAGAATCCCTAATTTCACTTTTTCTTATCTTCTTCTGTCGTCTAACCAAAGCTCAAACCCTTTTCTTTCTCTTACCTAACTAAAATATACACAATTTTATCAAACACTTTCTCTTCTCCTCCTCCTCCTCTCTTTCTTTGTTCATATTTTTCTTAAACCACGCAGATTAGTCGATCAACAAATCATAAAAGTGAAACAAAGCTTGTAGATTTTGCTGCTAAAATTTGGAGTGGTGATAAATTAAATTGCATTAATGTAATATGGGTCGAAACTTAAGTGTTATTTATTGTAATTAAATGAAGTGTTTGTTGTTTGTGATTAGAATAGTGTTGTAGAGGGCAGCCACTGAAAACCCGTTGCCTAATTAAAGTTGTGCCTCACTGTAAATTTACTTTACAACGGAATTCTTCTAGATCCTCCGTTTCTTAAACTTTATTTAGCCTTTTTATTTTTTGCATGAAATAGAAAGAATAACAATGTAAGAGATAGATCAGTCAAAAATAAATAAAAAAAATGTTTAATTAAGAGTTAATATTTAAATTGTGAAGAATTAGAAGATGAGAAAACTTGTAGTGTACGGAAAAGTTGTGCCGCCTTATTTAAGAAAACACTTTAACAAAAATGAAAGCTTCTAAAAATTGATGGTGTGTTTGTTGGTGAGAAATAAACTTGTTAAAAATGGAAAATAAATGAAATATGAAAATATAAATTATCCAATAGAGTGAAATTGTTTTTCTTTTTCCTTTTTTCATTCACTTGTTTTCTGTTTTCTGTTTTTGTTTTTCTCTCAAGCACTGTGAAGCTAGACAAAATGATCCCAAAGTGAATACACAAATACTACATTGAGGTTTCAAAGTTTGCTTTGTTTGTGGGCGTTGAATCCCAGAAAAGAGATTGCTCACAACAAAACCATTGACATCAAATATATGAAGAAAGTGCTTAGTTCCAGTACATTCAAATCCGTGTGGACCCTGTGCTCACCACCAAACCCTTCATCACCATTTTTAATTTATTTATGTTGTTTAGCTTAAATTTAGGATGAGATGAGTTTGAAGTTGTCGGTTTGAGAGTCATCGAAAATAAATATGGAATGAGAGGAGTGAAAGATAATCAATAATTTATATTATATTAAGAAGTAAAATATGTATAAAAAATTATTTTTATATATTTAATTATAGATTATAAATAAATAAAATTTGTTTGTTGCGTCTTTTTATTGGACAATCAAACAAATTACTTCAAAAATTTCTTAATATATGTCGATAATAATAAGATTTCGTTCTGAGTTTATAGAGATGTCAAAATGGGTTTCAACCCGTAAGTCAATCCGGCTCACCACTGGTTCGAGCCGGGTTGGGTTGAGAAAAATTCAACTTTTTTAAAAGTGAGTTGAACTCAACCCGGCTCACTTAACCCACGGGTTAAACGGGTTCGAGCCGGGTTGAAGGTGGGTTGGCCCACTTAACTCACCAACATTTTTTTACAATTTTTTTTTAAGTTTTTTTAAATTTTCTTTTAATTTTTTTTTAAATTATTTACTACTCCAATTATATTTGTTCACAATTTCATATTTTTAAATGCTAGAATGTTGCTTAATTATATTTGAATTATTTGAATGTTTAATTAATTTGATTGTCAAGTTATATATGTTGATAC
>Ga0214544_1008228_pt1 | contig 17566 bp, 9 predicted proteins | sample CNSS3metaG_FD_160074 | JGI IMG/M metagenome (GOLD analysis project Ga0214544, IMG submission 160074) | Root nodule microbial communities from cowpea collected in UCLA plant growth center, Los Angeles, California, USA - CNSS3 | ecosystem: Host-associated > Plants > Roots > Nodule | place: USA... | reverse complement strand
AAGGGACCCGGCAAGCTCTTCAACCGTGAGCATTGACAAGTCCTTGGACTCTTCAATCGCGCACACCACGTTCTCAAAGTCATCCGTTAGAGACCTCAAGATCTTCTCCACAACTCGGCTAGCAGGCAACGTCTCTCCATTTCTACTAAGTTGATTCGCCACAGTTTCAACCCGAGTAATATACTCGGCTACTCCTTCTGTCTCTTTCATCTTCATGCTCTCCAATTCGCCTCTAAGTGTTTGAAGTCGCACCTGCTTCACTTGGTCATCTCCCTTATACGCCTTCTCCAATATGTCCCACGCTTCTTTTGAAGATTTAGCACTTGCAATCTTCTCAAAGCCAGACTCGTCCACAGCTTGGTACAGGATGTACAAAGCTGCCTTGTCCTTCACACGTGCGTCTTTCAGCACTTTCAACTGGGCATTTGACCAACCTGTAGTGTTGGCTGGTTCATCGAAACCATCTTCAACCACCTCCCAATTTTCTTGGGATCCAAGAAGGGCCTTCATTTTGAGACTCCAATTGTCATAGTTGACAGCCTTTGTCAACTTGGGCAGGGAAATACTATTTGTAAGACTGGCCATCTCACTCTCTTTTTTCTCAAACACTTAGCTCTCTTTTTTCAAGTACTCAAGCTCTCTAGCTCTCTCTTTTCCACTCAAACACTCAAGCTAACTGGCTCTTGATACCACTTTGTTAGCACTTTGTTAGACAACAACTCTATAATCTTGTGAACAAACTTTATTCACCTCTTGTGTTGTTGTTGTTGTTGTAGTTTATTCATACAATACATAATATATTTATAGACTCACATTTCCTTACCATTGTACTTCCAACGGCTATAAACGGCTATAAACGGCTAACTCATTAACTACCTAGACTCCAACGGCTAGTGCATTAACCACTCACAACGTCTAGTTTCTTACAACGGCTAATTACCCATAATGGTTAACACATTTAAGTTTATTAAAAACCCAACAGGGTGCTTGTTCTTCTAAGTATTTTCTAATATTTGGTTGTGTAATTTTGGTGGCAGTTTCAGCAGTTTAGCTATGAATTTTGAGTAAGTTTAGCTTATTAAGGAAAGAAAGAACAGAGCACAGAATTATCTAAGATGGTTCAATTAGATTGTTAATGAGGTATAATCTATGCCCACACAAAAACTCACTATAAACTAGTTTCTCTTTTTAATAGGGTTACACTGAAAGCTCCATAAATAATAATTTAAATCCTTACTCTCTTTCACTCGATCAACCCTCACATTAAATAGAGTATGTTTTTATATAGCTAATTCCATTAATCACTCCAACAAATCCATAATGTCAAACACATGCTTTCCTATCTAATTTGAAACTGAACTATTAGACGTTAGTTATGATACACATGATGCACGATACATGTATATGCATAAAATACAAAGATAAATTTATTTTAAAAATAATATAATATGATGTGTCATATGTACATATTGAAAATGTATAAAAATTTTAAAAAATATGGTAAAATATATGATTGATATTGTGTAAATCCAAATTAAGATTAAATGTATTAAACGTTGTTAAAATGAAAAATTATCAAGTATTGTCATCATAAAAGTATTTTTCTTTTATAGTTTAAATACTTTAATAATAAATATGAGTAAAGTATTTAAAGTATCACATACAAATACATGTCGACCATTAGGAATTTTTTTAATAGGAAATTAAAATGGTTTTCCTTGAAAATGGAAAATTCTTCCGTTCGGTTTATAAATTTACAAATTCTTCGTCAATTAGTTAAAAGTAAAAGAATGAAATTGACTGATATTATGATAATACCGGATAGCATATATATTATTATAGGAGAAGTTGATCCTTGAAATGATAATTGATTACTTGAACATCGATTTTTAAATAGTATCGGTGGTGTGTTGGAGGATATTAAAAACATCAAACAAACAATTTTGCATGAAAGAGTTTGCAGAACCAACTAGTGGTAGATACAAACCATAATACGATCAGTAGACTACAGACAATCTTAAACAAAGTTATTATATATTCTCATTCACGACAACAACCATTTTAAGAAGTTACACACACCGAATAAAAAGCAATCAATCAATTAATAAAGTCCTTAACACCTTCTCTTAGTATGATCCCCATCTGGGTTGCTGAATGCCAATCCCATGAATCTGCAAGGAAAAATCTGATGCTGAATCAAACCATCCAAGCTTTTGTATGAGTTCCTTCACAAGATCACCAGCTATGTAAGAAAGCAGTGAGGCCACAGCACCAGTGCTGACATAGTAAAGCACCGTTTTGAAGTATGTGAAGTAGGTGCTTGGTCTCTTGATGTATGCTTTGGCAATGGAAAGCATAGTGATGCATAGTAGAGAAGCTGCAGCAACCGCAGCTAGTTTGAAATCCTTGTCACCACTCTCACCAAATGAAAAGCCATACACCACTGGTGCCACCAATCCAAACACAAGGAACGATATCACTGCTGTAAAAGCATGCACAATGAAATTCTCCTTCTCACCCAGTAACTCTACGTACCTATCCACTTGTTCAGATTTCAGTTCCTCCAGCTGAAATGTAAACAAGTTCAAGTTTCAAGTGCAAGTAATAACCAACATTAAGTGATCTATTCATCTATACATATATAAAGGGAATCAATACATTTTTTGTTGGTTATTTTCAAACCTCATGAATTACTCCATGCATGATTTCAAGCTTTCAAAACGATGCAAGCCTATACATTATGATATATATAACTCAGTTAAGTTTTAAGTTATATAACTCACATTATGACCAAGTATGAAAAGTCCACCAATCAGATTAGCCATAGACAGAGCCACAATGTTCACTGCAAAATAATAATAAAACTGTCACTAATGTTGCAATATTAATTCCGGAAACTTACTCTTCTGTTATTTGAAGATCAACAAAAACACTTGTTTGAAGATCACCAATGTTGTTCATGATGCATAAACACTTGTTGACATCTTTATTTGTGAAAATTTATGAAACAGGTGTGATTTTATAAATATTTAAGAACACTAAATATCAGTTTATACTAAAAAAAGAAAATATAACTCAATATAAACAAAATAGCACTGATCTTCAAGAATTATTTTAAAGAGAAATTAAAAAAAAAAAAGGATGAAACGAAAATAAAATGTCCTACATGTGGTAGCATCAGCACTAGCAGCAGATGTCACAACACTGAGACTTGTTAATGATTCAATCAAACCACCGTACACAACACTTTTAAGAATTTCCAATGTCTTCCTACTTTCTGCTACACTTGGTTCACTAGATGTAGTTTCAGCAGGAACAACTTCTGCAGCTGCAGAACAAATCAACATCATCATTTCATGGTAATATAAAGAAAACTTCTATGACCAATCTTTGAAACTAAGCACAATTATCATGAAAGTGAAGACTAAACTTACCAATTTTCTTGCAAAACTACAGTGAAATGAAAATAATTTACTCATACTTGGAGTTCTTACCTTTGTTATCTTCATCAACTTTAACCTCGATATGTTCTTGCTGTTTCTCTTTTGAAGGGTCAGTTTCAGGTTGCTCGGCTACAATGGCCTTAGGAGCATCACCAATAACTGGCCAATTACTCCAAAAATGCTTCTTCCTTGGTGCAGTTTCACGTTTACCTTGATCTTGAGGGGTTGCAGCTAACTGGCTTGATGAATCTTCTGGTTTCTTCTTGTTTTCAGGAATATTTCTTGAAATTCTTTCAAGTCCTAGAGAACAATTAAGGAATAATCTGTGACTGTTGGAAAATTTGTGATATATATGACAATACACACATTTTTCAACAAACTTTTTGTTATTAGTTGACATTTATGAACACTCAATGCAATGGATCCCATCCATTTATAGGGTCTTGGTCTTACTCTATATTTGGTAAATCTTATATGAATTTTAAGTATCAGTAAAGTATTTTGGAAAAAACTAGTTACATATTAGTATCTTTTAGAAGAAGAAAATGTTCCTAAGGATTACCTGTGCTATTAATTTCATCTTCCCCTTCAGTGGTTTCATTTTGTGCTTCTAGCATAGGAGGGACCTCTTTGTCAGTGGTTTGCAAACTTTGTTTTCCTTTGTCATCATCTGCACTTTTAATGTCTGGATTTGGGATACTTTTGGGTTCAGATTGAGTAACTTGTTTCTCAGATTCATCAACAGAATCTTTGGGAGAATTCATGTAGTCAACTTCACCTTGTTTCTTGGATTGATCAGGTTCTGTGGCCTCATATTGTGGTGCATCTTTCAATGTTGGTTTAGGGTCTATAGAGTGATCCATGAAACCAACCTCTCTGTCAGATTGATCAGATTCTGAAATCTGGTGTGGTGGTGTTACACCTTTGAGCTTTTGGTTAGGACCTTCAGGGTAATCTATGTATTCATCCTCAACTATGTATTCATCTTCAACTTCAACTTGATTCTTTTGCTCTTTGAATTCACCATGTTTTGGAGTTAGTGGACCTTTCAACTTGTGCTTAGGACTTTTTGGTTGATCCATGTACCCAACCACATCTTCTAATTCATGATTTTTCTTCTTGGAATGATCAAATTCTGGAGTGTGGTGTCGTGGTTCACCTTTAAATTTTTGGTCAGGACCTTCAGGGCGATCCATGTGCTGTACATCATGTTCAAATTGATTCTTATGTTTCCTAGAGTGATCATGTTCTGGAGCCTCATGATGTGGTGCTCTTTTGATTTCTTGGTCAGGACCTTTAGGGTGATCCATGTACTTTTCATCATCTTCAAATTGATTCTTGTGTTTCCTAGATTGATCATGTTTTGGAGCCTCATGATGTGGTGCTCTTTTGATTTCTTGGTCAGGACCTTTATGGTGATCCATGCCACCAACTTTGTTACCTTCTGATTGATGCATTTGTTTCTCAGATTGATCAGGATTTGGAGCCTCATGCTGTGGTGCACCTTCAAATTTTTTGTCAGGGCCTTCAGGATTATCCATGTAATCAACCTTCAGCTTTAAATTTTGATTTTTTTTGTAAGAGCCTTTAGTGCATCAACTTCACCTAATAGAACATCACTTTATTATTGATATTGTTGGGTTAATTAAGGATTTGTATTGTTGTTAGATGAATCCATCACAATAAATTGATTTCATTTACAAAAGGGTACATAGTTTATCAGTCAAAATCAAACCTTGATGAGACATACAACGGTTTAGCTGCTATGAACAAAACTATTTTGTACAAGGAAATAATACTTCTGCAATGGCCACTGTTTGAATGTTCATGACAAACTCTGTTCATAGTTTGACATTGGAAATCATATCATTCAATCAGCATAGCTCAGTAGGTAAGTTGAATTTACATGAAGTTTTCTATTTTCTTATCACCATAAGATGCTGATTTTCCAAAACAAAAATCCTTGTCATTATTTAATGTAAAAACTTTGATGGCATAAACACAAGAAAAAATGTTGTTAATGAAATAGACTCAGTACATTACCTAGATCATTTAATGCTGCAACTTTATCAGATACCAACCCAAGGAATAACCAACAACCTGTTCAAAGCAAAGAAGAATTCAGAATTCAGGTTATTTTCAATAGCATAGATGAACTAAGAACTCTGATAAGAGAATAAACTGACAAAAACAACTAGAGAAGTATCTGATGAACTGAGAGAACAGAATCAAGATCAGCATTATACAATTAGTCGCTTAGTTAGTTGGTTGCATGTGTTGGTAGTTCTGTTCCAACTAAGGGTCAACCGTTGAACTACAAACAAAAAGTAAAGAAACGGAGAGAGAAAGAGAAGTTTTGTGGATATTTTGTAGCGATAAAATTAGCAACTGATAATGTTTCCTTGTCATTTTCTGTAGAACATTCTTTATGCATGCAGTCTTTTTTTTGTTTCAGTTGTTTCTGGAAAGAAAAGGACATTGATATACTTAAAATAAGTACGAAACTATGTATAAGTGAGTATCCATGTTCTTGAAAACTTTCCAGGCACCTTAGTTTCTTGTGAGTACCAAGAAGGTATACAAATAAAATACAGTAATTCTTTTTCCTTAAGAAAACAGGTAAAAAAATATGTGAAAAATTTATGTTCTTAGGAATCCAAACGTGAGTTTAAGTCCTACATTGATTAGAAATAATAAAGTAGAGCAGTATATAAAGATAAAGACTCATAAATTTAGTGTCTTAAAATTTTGGGTTAAAAGTGATATCAATGTCTTGTGTGATTGAGTTTAGATATGGTTGGTGTTTTTTTTAATGTTTTTTGGAAACATATTTCATGTGTTCCAAAATTTTTTTTTTTTCTGAAACATATTTCACGTACAGATATTCTAAAAAACCATTTCGAAAGGCATTTTATAAGTTCTGGAAAACTTTTTTAAAAAATCTCATTCCAAGAAATTTATTCGGGAACACATTTCATACGTTTTGAAACTTTTGTTCTAAAAATTTTGTTTCCAAAATATTATTCTAGAAATTCTGAAAACTTCTGAAATATGTAATCATAAGTCACTTTTCCTGAAGATAAGATGGTCATTTTAAAAGTTTGGAGTGTGCATAAAGAAATCTTGGGGATGTAGAAGTATAAGCCTCAAACTTAGTGGAGTATTTTTTGTGTAAGGATGTTGTTGGTGATGAGATAAATAAACTTAGTACATTGTACATTATGATAAAACTTCCGACGAGTTTTAGTAATTACTAATTAATAAAACTAAAAATTATTAATTACTAAAATAATAACTATTATAAATAAAAAGATTCTAATTAGTCACTAAATTTATCTTTAAAATTAGTTATCATGATTTGGTTACTAAAGAAAATTGATCACTAAAAATTATTTACCTAAATATTGACTACCAAAATAAATTAGTTTATAAATTAGTCTCTTCTTAACTATTGATCAATTTAGTGACCAACTATAATTTTTTTGAATGGTTAATGAGATCAATCAAATTGAAAATTAAGAGAAACTTTTCTGGATGAAAAAGAAAGAAAAAAAAAGTTGAATAGATAAAAAATTCAATACATTTTTTCAAAATTCAAATGAAGCGAGATAGCAAATAAGATAAAACTAATGATTAGAATAACCAATATATATACATTTAAAGTTGAAATATATTTACGATAAAATTTATCTCAAATTACATTATCTTTGTAAATTTACTTCCGATACTATAACTTTGACATAAATTTGTCCTTGTTAAAAAAAAGTGTTGAGTTATGTATATTTAGCATAAATTTACATATGACTTTGCAGAATTTGATGTAATCTAACATAAATTCAAGTTAGAAAATATCTTCTCGATAAAATTTATTTCGAATTAAATAAATAAATAAATATATATATATATATATACATATATATATATATATATATATATATATATATATATATATATATATATATATCAAGGTTACTTAATATATTCTATGAGTATTTTAAAAGTTTAAATGGGATGGGGATATGTTGGTGACAGGTTGGGAGACCGAGATGAAACGAATATGTACATTCTCATTTACAACCTTATTCTCGTACCCAATTGAAAAGGTCGAAAATTCTCCATACCGATTAATGTGAAGATTTTTCTGTTAAAATGAAGACGGATTTAAACAATACCTATGAAACGAGTTTATTTGTTATCTCTAATTATACTTATTTGTTTATTGCTAATAAAAGAAAGAATGTAATAATTTTAATTTCATGAGATACTTCAAGTATAATATATTTTAAAAATTTAAAATTTACAACACCACATAAGACTGCGGAACTATATTGATGACGTTTATTTTTTCTATTTGATATTATTTTGTATATGGATGGAGACAATCCAATTATATTTATTTAGGTTTAATTATTTCGATGGTATCAACTTTGGTGGGAGTGTGTCAATTTGGTACCCTCGGATAATAAAAGTGTCAATTAGGTCTCTACTTTTAAAGAAGTGCCTCAATTAGGTCCCTTCAGAAAAAAATAATTAACATCATTAATGACACGTCACGTGTCACTCTCTAGTTTTTTTAATTTTTTAGTTTTTTTTTTTGCAAATTTTTTTTTTGTTGGCACTATCAAGTCCCTGTTGTGACACGTGGCAATGTCAGTGCCACGTGATAGGAAAATGCCACGTGTGACAAATGTCATCTTAGTGACTTCAATTTAGTATCCATATATACCTCATTGTTTCAATTTAGTCCTCACTTTTGTGTCTTTGGTTCAATTTTTTCCATTTTTTTTTAATAATTGAAGTATATTTTTTAATTCACTTTTTTATAAGATTAAAAGTAATTAAGTATAAATATGTTTACAAAATTAAGTATTGATATTTACATTAAAATTTAGTGGTAAAAAAATGTTATACTAATAGAACAATATAGTCACTCACTTTTTTTAAAGAAAAAATAGAGCAATATTCTCTCTCATTCAAGACCAGATCTATTATTTGTATAAATATTATACTAATATTTTTATTAAAAATAACTTTTTAGCATATTACATTCTTGTATATTATTAACCCATATTTTGTCAATGTATTCTTTGACCACTAAATTTTAATATAAATATAAGTACTTAATTTTGTAAAAATATGTATACTTAATTAGTTTTAATCTTATAAAAAATAATTAAAAAATAAACTTATTAAAAACAATTGGGATAAAATTGAATCAAAGACACAAAAGTGAGGACTAAATTGAAACAATGAGGTATATATGAGTACTAAATTGAAATTAGTACAATGATATTTGTCATATGTGACATTATCCTATCACGTTGTACTGACATTGCCACATGTCACAATAGGGACTTGACACATGGCAATAAAAAAATTTTGCAATAAAATAATTAAAAAAACCAAAAAGTATCATGTGGCATGCCTCGGTGTTAATTATTTTTTTTTTCTGAAATGGACTTAATTGAGACATTATTTCAAAGGTGGGAACGCATTGACATTTTTTTATCCGCAGATACCAAATTGACACACTTCTACCAAAGTGGTATCATCCGAGTAATTAAACCATTTATTTATTTATTGTTAATAAAGAAACATAATAATTTTAATCTTATAAGATACTTCAAGCGTAATATATTTTAAAAATTTAAAATTAAGACGTCTTCTGATTGTATAGATTATTTTGAAAAATATATTTTAATAAAGTGTTGCAAATTCTTCTTTAACATACTACGCTTGTCAAATCACTTATCTATGGTTTATTTACAACCAAACCAAAGAAAAAGACATAAAAAAAACAAGTAATTATGTAATAACATATTTGTAATGAAAAAACAAGGAAGAAAATTGAAGAACTACATTTTCTTGGACGCACAATTACATCAGTGTTCTTGTTTTTGGTAGTAACTGTTCAACGAAACACGTTTATATTTTATTAAAAGAAGCAACACAAAGCCAGAGAAATTATAATATTACGGAAAAGAGTATTGACGCTCTTAAAAAAATTACTCACCCTAAAACTCACATTAATAATATAATAATATATGTTAAGAATTTGAATTAAAAACTAAAACTAAATACAATAAAATATTATTGTTTATTTGATAGGTTTCAACGTAATACCACCTTCGTATTATTCCAAAAAGCATACATCAGAGTTTTGTGGAGAAACATATGTAATAATAAGATTGTCCATCTTTAAAAATATTAATTTTATCTTTTAAAATATAATTATTTATTAAATTTTTAAAATTTGATCATTATTTTTATAAATTTTTTTTATAAAATTGTCTATTTCTGCTATTTTTTTGTTTATCAATAATTATTTTCTCATCTTTTTTGATATATTTCACTTTATTATTAATAAATATAATTTTATTTTATATATTAACTTAATAACATTATATTATCATTATCTATTATATCATATCATGTAAATTTAAAAAATCATACACATGCACACAACATATCTGTGTTACGCTAATATTTATAATAGAAATATCATATACTAATATACAAATACAAATTTAGTCTTTGAAATCTTTTTATATGTTTCAATTTTAAAAAAACAAAACATATAAAAACGCGATGAGAATTTTATAATTTTTTCGTATTTATGAATTTTCCCTTCGACATCTGGTTATCGGTGAACAGCCACGATTGTATGGATTGGCAACAGGAGGTAGTTTTGAGTTTCCAGCATCAAGAAGTTTACGCACAGAACTTTCCCCGTTTGTTTCTGTGATTTTCATTTCATCTTCTGCTTTGACATGGCTGAAAGCAACCATGCTAAGAAGAAGAAAGCAAAAGAACCAAACCTTCATGCTCGAGGTTTTTTCTGCCATGTCAAATCTTGTGTTGGTTCTTTTAGACAATTACGGTGTATGTCTTTTCTGTAATCTCTGCAACATAATCATGTGTATTTATTTATATACACTTTCTACTCTAATCGTTACAAACAGATACACCAAATTAGGTTTAAATTTGTGATAGAAAATATAGTTTATTTTTAGTTGTTTACTTTTAGAAATTAATTGCTTTTATGAGTTATTATTGATAAAGAAGTTGGATTTATTCATCTAAATTAATGTCTTTTAGTATTGTAAAATTAATTTGAAATTTTTTATTTTAAATATCTAATTCATGATATATTAAGTTTAGGCAGAAATCGAGAAAGTCAATTTGCTCCCTTAGTCAACCCTTAAAGTTTTTATATTTTTAAAATATTGTTTAACTTTGTTTAGTAAAAGAATTATTACAATATTCTTCCGATTATCCAGCAAGAAAAAGTTAAAAATCACAAAAGGCACACACAAGAAAGGAGGGAAGGGAAGGTGGGGAAAACGAAACTTCTCAGTAGTTCAATCTAAATATAATTTTTTATCTAATGCGAATATACAAAACTGCGATAGGTTGTTCTGATCTAGTAAATGCGATTTAGGTGGTTCAGAGCCGATTAGAATATGAGAATTTGCAAAAAAGTTGGTGTTTGATTATCAGGTGAAGTGAGTTATATAATAAAGGAATTAGAAAGTATAGAGAATAGAGATAGATGCCAGGGGAAAGGTAGTGTAGGGGGAATATTCACGTACATATTTAAACAGCTAGCATAAACATTAAAGGATTAGGAGGGGCCATGAATGGAGATATATAATAAGGATGATGATAAGTTAAGACATTTGAATTTATTTATCGAGTTAAAACTACTTCTACAAAAGGAAAATTTTATGTTAAACCAAATGGTTAGGTTTAAATGGCAAAACAAGGGAATAAAAATTCTAAGTTTTTTCATTCTAGAATTAGATGGAGGAGGATGAAGAATGACTTAAAAGGGGTTATGTTGAATGGATTGTGGTGTAATGACCCGATCCAAGTAAGAGAGGAGGTAAGGCAAGTTTTTGAAAAACGTTTTATTGCTCCTAAGAAACTTAACCTTAATCTCCAAGGTATTGACTTCCCAACCTTATCCGAAGACGAGAATATGCTTTTGATTAAGGAAATAAAAGATCTAGAAATAGAGGACGTAATAAACCAATGCGAAGGGAATAAAAGCCCTAACCCGGATGGATTTAATTTTTTCTTTATAAAACAAAATTGGGATATATTGAAGTATGATGTTTGTTAAGCAGTAAAGTGGTTTTAGAGTGAAGGCAGAATACCAAAAGGGTGTAATGCCTCTTTTATAGCACTCGTAGTGAAAAAACAAAACCCTCTAAGTGTGGATGACTATATATAGGCCTATATCTTTGGTTGGGAGCACGTATAAGATAATCTCAAAGATCTTGGCGAATAGACTTAAGAGTGTGCTTCCTAGATCATAGACTACTCGTAGTCAGCGTTCCTTAAGGGAAGAGGACTAATGGATAGCATCCCAGTTGCTAACGAAACTTTGGAAGAATGTAGGGTAAAAAAGAAGAGGTTGGTGTAACACTCGTTCGGATATTCATTTATAAAAGAAAATTAAAATTGAAATTCAATTCACCATCCCAAACACGCAGAAAATTTAAAATTGATTACTTGCGTATAAAGAAGCAATACCTCATAAATAATTTAATACAATTCCAAAATCTAAAATCACTTAAAAGAAAATACAAGATATTCCAAAACTTCTTTCTTAAATAAGATTTCTCAAGCTAGCCCTCACTCCGACTCTACACCTCGCCATCATCACCTGGAATAACATTTGTTTCCCGTGTGGCAAGTCACACGATTATCGCCAAACACAAACAGAAAGGGTAAGCTAAAAAAAATAAGATGAATAAAACACGAATACCTCACCCAAAAGGAATACTTCACTTAGCAAGAATCACACACTTAGAGATCTTATAACTCAAGATAAACATGCATCATCCTCTCATAACCTATATGATACTAGCACATTCAAACACATTGTGTTGATACTCGACAATGGCCATAGGGATATGATATGCTTCCATGAGTCTGTCTGCTCTTGGTCAAACTCTACGAACCTCCCCGTTCGTAGTCCAACACACGTGAACACCACCTGTTATGAACCTCTCTGCTCATGACAGCCTCAAGTGTGAGCACAGAACATATGAACCTCCTCGCTCGTATCTCGGCACAAAAGTACATCTAATGTGAACCTCCCCGTCCATATCAATCACGCATTTCCAACTTCGTTATGAACCTCCCCTTGTAACTCATCCAAGTATATCCCAGACCAAGACCCTTACAACAACCACGCTAATGCACTACAAACGCACCCTACCACTGCATTATTTCCTGGTGCAGCCTAAACGTCGTCAAGCCAAATTACAGCATAGACCGCCTAGCGATCTCAACACACCGCCAGGCGCCACTTGTTCCAGGGACCTCCCTGAGGATCCTATCGCCTGTCGGTTTCCTTTGTACCGCTAGGCATTATACTAGTAGCATGCAACTACTGATTTTGCAACAAAGAGAACATACCATATACATGATCATACAAATTTAACATAACTCAATAAGCACTCATAGATATATTCAAATGTATTCCCAATTTAAAACATGTCAGTACTTCATTTTGACAAGCAACACCACATGTTCAACACCTGCCGCAGTGCATCCGTATAACTTAAACCCAAGTCCTTCCTACACCATCCAACATGCTTAACCCCTTGAGCTACCATTGCTCCTTTTTATGATTAGCTCATTTAATTCTTTTAAATGTATATCTAATCCACAATTATTGATAATAAATATTTATTTATATTTAATTTTTCTGAGTCTTACATTTGGCAATAGTTAAGATTGACTACGAAAAAGCCTATGATTCAGTAAGTTGGAATTTCCTATATTATATGAGGGCCAAATTATGGTTATGTGATACGTGGATAGGATGGTTGGTCACTAGGAAGGGAATGAATGGATATGGGACCTAAATTGGAGAATATTAAGACTCGTTTCGGAGGCATCTTTGGAGGAACAACTACTGTAGCTGAAAAGTAATCAAAGATTTAGAAAGGGGCATGTGGATACTTGGCTTTGGAAGGATGATGATGATGATGATGATGGTGTATTTTTTATTAAGTCTGCCTATTACAAGCTATAAGGAAATTTTGTAGAGGGAGAGGATAAAGTATTTCATATGTTGTGGAACACAAAGGTAACCCCGAAGGCACACTTTCTAGGATGGATGGTATCCTTGGCTAAATTACCAATGAAGGAAAATTTATTGTGAGTGCAGTTCAACTACAACATATTCTTTGCAAGTTGTGCCTAGCAAGAGCAAAGAGTGTAGATCACATTTTCCCTTCTTGTAGAGTAGCCCAGAAGGTGTGAAACTTATGTGATAAATGGTTGGGGGTGATCTTTGTGCACAATATTAAAGCTAGGGAGAAATTCAAACATTTTTCTATTGTTAACCTTAATAATAGGAAAAAGTATGTATGGAGAGGTATGTTGTTAGCAATAAGGGAGGAAATATGGAAACATAGGAATAGGGTAATTTTCAAACAAAGGAAAGTTTATCCTGATGGAATATTTGGTCTAGCTCAAGTAATAGATTGGGTTTGGATGAAACACAAAATTCCTTCGGTAAAGTTTTCATATAGTGATTTTGTTCTTTCACCTTTCTCATGCTTAAAATCCTTGTGATATGATAACTACAGTGTGCTCTTAGCTTGACAGGTGAGAAAGCTCCAGAATCTTAATTAACAGGGACATATATTTTTTAAATGGAACTTGAACATACTTGGGATAAGCACAACCTTGCCTTTCTCTCATGACTGTGTTCCTCAACTTTTCTCCCTTTTAGACGAGGACTTTGAGCTTTTCAGTTCGGTGTGAAAATCTGTCTAGGCTATGTGGATTATGTCTTGTTGTTTCAGGTTATGTTTGGCTCTTGGTTGGGTTCCATGGTATTGGTGACCTTTAAATGCATCAATCTATATGATTTGCCTACACCTATTCATGTGTAGGGTCTTTTTGTCTCTGTTTTTGGTTGTGTATTTTGGAATAGCAGAATGAGGGTTATGGCTACTGCTTTAGTCCATGTGTATCTTCTTTAGGTTCTTTTTAATCTTTGATGGATCTCTAGTTATTGGATGTCATGTTTTGTATGGCTTTGATGCCAAGCTTTTGTATCCTTCTGTACAAATAATAGATCTTTTTGTAAAAGGGTTAAAGCACCCATTAGTGTTCTTCTTTAATTTATTCATTTTTTGTTAATAAAAATAAATAAATTTTAATATATTTATTTTAAAATATATTAGAAAACATTATTATAAATATTTAAAATTAATGTATACTATTAATTAGCATTTCAGCTTAAGACTGTATAATAATGATATAAAATATATACTCTTAATGATATAATAATGTATACTCATAATCATGATATAAAAATAATAATTTGAGATATTATTTAACAAGAATTCTAAAAAAATTCAACGATTTATAAGATCAGTCAAATTAAAAATTAGGAGAAACTTTTTAGAATGAAAAAGAAAGAAAAAAAAAGTTGATTGGATAAATAATTCAATACATTATTTCAAAATTGATAGGAAAGAAGATAAAACTAGTGATTAGCAATAACCAATATATATAATTTTAAGTTGAAATATCTTCGCGATAAAATTTATGTCAAATTACATTATCTTTGTAATTTATTTCCAATATTACAACTTTGACATGAAATTGTCCTTGTTAACCAAAAAAATTGTTGAATTATGTATATTTAGCATAAATTTAATTACATATAACTTTGCTAAATTTAATGTAATTTAACATAAATTTTAAGTTAGAAAATATCCTCTAATAAAATTTATTTCGAATTACATTATCTTTGTAAACTTATGTCAAATAGGACAATTTTAACATAAATTTGACCTTGTTAGAAAAAACAAATTGTCGAATTGTGTATATTTAGTATAATTTACGAATAACTTTGCATAATTTGACGTAGTCTAACGTAAATTTATGTATAGTTTAACATAAATTCACATCGTACTATGCACAATTGGATGTAAATTTATGTTAAATTATTTACAATTTGGCATAAAATTAAGTTAAATTATGCATAGTTCAACATAAATCGTTATGACCTTTTATATTAAACTAGTATACTGATTCGTGCGTACGCACGGGGCGTATTTATTTTATTTTGTGTACTAAAATAATAAAATAGTGAAAGTATTATGTAATGAAATATTATGAAAATTAATATTGTAAATGTTGTTATTAAAGTAATAAAATAGTAAATCTAAGTGATGCAATAATAATTTCAGTTTTAAATATAATAAATAGAATTGATATCACAATATAATACAATTAATTGATTTTACGAAATGATTATAATAGCCTATGATCCGTGTAAATATTTTTTTTGTTTTTTTTTATTTTAAATTTTTTTAGAATAATAATATAATTGTTATTATATTTTTTAACCATTAAAAATACTAATAATAATATTAATATAAATTATAAATTATAAAAATTTTAAAAGATTAAAACTCTATTTAGAAAAAGTATTTAGTATAACAACGTTTTCTATAATTAAAAAAAATACACTTATAATAATAACCCCATTATAAATAGTAATAATAATAATAATAAAATAATATTAAGTTAATGTCAACTATAATAATCAATAATTATATATAAAGATATACATTTACAACAAAATAAATAAAAAATGACAAGTAATTGAAATAAGATCCCGTACTAAATTAATTTAAGATGTGTGTCTAATTATAATAATAATAATACCATTATAATAATATCTCGTAGTAATAAAAATAATAATAATACAATAATTACATATATGAAGATATATACATTTGTTGTGTCCTCTTTTGTTTATACAATTTTATCCTCTTAATTATTATTTGTTAAATTAAAATAAATAATAAAAATTATTTTTCCATTTTATCATTTTAATAATTTTAGTAACTATTTTTTTAATTCAAATAATTACACAAATATAAAAATAAAATGAACAACAAAACAAATAAAAAGTGTAAGTAATTGAGATATAATCCCGTAGTAAATAAATGTAAAATGTGTGTTTAACTTTTATAATAATAATAATAATAACAATAATAATAATAATAGATAATAATAACACTTAAATAATATCGCGTAGTGATAATAATAATAATAATGATAATAATAATAATAATAATAATAATAATAATAATACAACTACATATATAAAGAGATAAATATCTTTGGTGTCCTTTTTTGTTTTTTTAATTTTACCATCTTAATTGTTATATTTTAAACTTAAATAATTATTTAAAATAAAAAAAATATTTTTCAGTTTTATTATTTTAATAATTTTAGTAACTATTTTCTTGAATTAAAATAAGGGTTAAATATGGTTTTGGTCCCTTAACTTTCAGTGAATTTTGGAATTAGTCCATTTTGAAACTTTGGACCGATTTAGTCATTCATCTCTCGAAATACGTGGGTTTAGTCTTTTTAATAAAAAATTTAGGTTTATTTGATGTTTCGAACACATTTAAAAATTGTATTTAAGTTGTTTATATTGTTTGACACATTTCTCCTTTAATGTTAAGTCAAATGCTATTATGAAACTTAACAAAATTTTATTAAAATGACTAAATTGACGTATTTCGAGAGATGAATGACTAAATTAGTCCAAAGTTTCAAAATGGATTAATTCCAAAATTCACTGAAAGTTAAGAGATCAAAAACATATTTAACCATTGAAATAATTATTCAAATATAAAGATAAATAAACAACAAAACAAATAAAAGGATCAAGTAATTGAAACATGATTCATAGATAGTAAGTAAAAGTAAAATGTGTATGTAACCATAATAATAAAAAAAACAATAATAATAATAATAATAATAATAATAATAATAATAATAACTATTATAATAATTATAGTTCTAATTATTAATAATAGTAGTAATAATAATTATTATAATAATAGTAGTAATATAATAATAGAAATAATTGTAGTTAATAATGATAATAATAATACTTATAGTTGGTAGTAATACTCATCCCAATAATTATAGTTGATAACAACAATTAAAGTTAATAATAATAATTATAATTAGAGCTGATAATAATAATAATAATAATATCAATAATTAGAATTATAAATGATAATAATAACAATAATTTAAAAATAAAATAATAAATATCA
>Ga0214544_1008227_pt1 | contig 17569 bp, 11 predicted proteins | sample CNSS3metaG_FD_160074 | JGI IMG/M metagenome (GOLD analysis project Ga0214544, IMG submission 160074) | Root nodule microbial communities from cowpea collected in UCLA plant growth center, Los Angeles, California, USA - CNSS3 | ecosystem: Host-associated > Plants > Roots > Nodule | place: USA... | reverse complement strand
TATATATATATGAGATTACTTATTAATTGTGAATATTTTAATAATTTAAATGGGAACGGGTATTATGACGGGGATATGTACATGCTCATACCCATCCCCATACCTAATTGAAAAAGTCGAGAATCCTCCTTACTTATACTCATATTCATACCCAATCAATGTGGAAATTCCCGTCAAAACAAGGACGAGTTTCGACGGCTTTTTTGTAATTAGGGGTCCATTGTAACTCAAATTTGTAAAAAAGGGTCCTTCGATTTTTTTTTTGCGAAACAGGATCAAGTCATCATGGGGGAGGACGACATTAAAGGTGAAGTCGTCATCCCTACAACCGATTTCATTTTTTTTTTTGAAAAAGCGATGTCGTCATGGACTGATCCGGTTTCTGTCATCTCCACAGTGAAGTCGTCTTCATGGTTGACGACTTCAGTTTTATGTTTTTTTTAATTTATTTTTTGAAATAATTAAACCCTTATTCACACCAATAGTGCTTCCTTTTCCTTATCCAACACTAAATTCGGTTCATCTTTTCGGGTTTCGAAATCGATCAATGCCTGTTTTTACACTCCTTCTTTTCCTGTCCTAGCGCAACCTTTTTCGCAGACTTCCAACTCAATTAGTAGTTCTCTCAGATTTTTATTTTATTTCCTCTATTATCACTCTTTCTTCCACTCTAATATTCTTAAACAAGAAAAGCAAGTTCATTACGATTTATACTATTAATTACCATTTGAAATAACTAGTCACAGGTACATGTGCGATCTCTTTGTCAAAACTCAAAACATAATGTTAAAAACAAAAAAACTGAAAAAGTGAAACTGTCATCCACTCAGACGACTTTAATCTGAGATGTGTAGAAACTGGTCTCCACCTTGACGACATCACTTTTTCAAAAAAAAAAAGAAAACCGGTTTGGGGGAGGATGACTTCACCTTTAATGTCGTCCTCCCCCATGACGACTTAACCCATTTTTGAAAAAATAAATTCAACGGACCCTATTTTACAAATTTATGGTGAAAAATGACACAGAAATACAAAAAAGCCAATTTCAACAAAAATCGCGGAGTGAGTTTATTTGTCATCTCTGAACCTAACTCACTCTAACCCAAACCTTCACCTCACACCCAAAATCACTCACACGCACCACTCCACTAAAGCACTCACCATAACCTTACTTGCCCTTCACCTCACACACACACCCTAACTCACTCTAACCTAACACTTAACGCACACGCACCGCTCACCCTCACGAGCACAACTCACCCTCACACATTCACCATAACATCACGAACGACTTTTTTGTATTTCAGGGTCTCTTTGACCAAAAAATTGTAAAATAGGGTCTGTTGATTTTTTTTTTCTAAAATTGGGTCAAGTCGCTATGGGGCAGGGCGACATTCAGAGTGAAGTCGTCCTCCCCATGACCGTTTTTGCTTTTTTTTTTTTTCAAAATGATGTCGTCTCTTCTCAGAACGATTTTAGTTTAATTGAAAAGTGAAGTCGTCGTCTAACATGACGACTTCACTTTTCACTTATTATTTTCAAACTTTTTAGGTTTTTTTTAAATTTTTTTTCAAGATTTTCACTTTTAATTATTTTCTTTTTTAAATATTTCAGATTTTCTTTTTCTTTTTTCTTTAATTCAACAATTTTGATTAGTTTTCTTATTTTTTTTATTTTTCGGTTTTGATTATTGTTTTTTTCAATTTTTGTTATCTGTTCTTATTTTTTTTTAATTTTTCAGTTATCATTTTTTTTAATTTATAATTATTTAATTTTATAATTTTCTACTAACTTAATTGTTATATTTTAATTATTAATCAAAATTAAAATATATTAATTTAATGTTTATTTTTATTCTATTAATGTTTTTTTATTATTTATTTTTTTAATAAATTTAAACTAAAAAATAATGAAAATAAAAAAAAAACAAAACAAAAAAAAATGAAAAAGTGAAGTCATGTAGGACGACGACTTCACTTTTTCCAAATGAACAAAATGTTATCCTAGATAACGACATTACCTGTTTAAAGAAAAATAAAGAAACCGGTCTGGGGGAGGACGACTTCATCTTCAATGTCGTCTTCCTCCCTAACGACTTGATCCATTTTTGCAAAAAAAAAAAATAACGAACCCATTTATGCAAATTTATTAAAAATTGACCCCAAAATACAAAAAAGCCCATCACGATGACAACTAACCCTCTCATTCACGTACACTAAACCCACTCACACACTAACTAATTCACCTTAATTACTAACCCTTCACACCAACACCACTGCATTAACACCACTCTTCTCCCTCTCAATCACACCAACGCATCACATGTACTAACACCACACTTCACACCACCACCATTGCACTAACACTCACACTACTCTCTTCTCTCACACCTCACGCAGTACACAAATTCACACACTACACTGCATAACACTCACTCTCTTTTCTCACTCATAGCCACACTCATGTGCCCACTATCACTCAAACTTAACACACTCATGTGCCCACAATCACTCATGCTTAACTCACTCATGTGCCCACAATCATAAACACCATTCACGCAACTCATCCCTACTCATGCATTCCTCTCTCTTCACTCAGTGTAACGCACACGCACATTACCTCTCCTCGCTACACTCACGTCACAACTGCACCTCAAGCACACTCTCTTCTCTCACCCACACCTTACGTAACACACTAAACTACTAACTACACGCTAACCCACTCACTAACACGTTTTCCACACTAACTCACACAATCCACTCACTAACTAACTCCTAACCCTTTCATTTTAATCATCTTAACGGGAGCAGTTGGCCTACGTTCGTGCACCCCACGGTTCAATGAATGTATAATAATATAAAAAGGGGAGAACCAAAGGAGAAAGGGGAGAGAGGTTTTTGAAGTTTCGGGGAAGTTCTGGTGGGTCTTCTCGGGATAAAGAAGCCGAAAGAAGAAAGAAGTGGAGAAGAGAAAGCGGCGAAGGTTTGGCTAGACTCTCTTTAATTTGTTTTTGATTTGTTTGAGTAATTTCATTCATTTGGATAGTATGTTTCAATGTGATTAAGAATTGTTTCGGATATGATTGCAAATGTTCATGATTTGTGATGAGTTTCTCGAGATTCTTTTCTTTTGATCTGTTAAGAATAAAGAGAGAAAACGTTAAGAAAAGTAGTTCAATTCTAGGCGTTAAGGTTAAACTGCAAATGCTTAGTCTTCTTCACGTACTGGAACTGCTAAACCTCCAGCGATGATGGTTTTCGTAAGTAGCCATGGATGTTTGAAGGACCACGAGTGAGTTCATGGTTTGATCGACTATGAAAAACAAACACAGTTTTGCAAAATTGATTCAAGGAACGGGAGTACGCAATGGTGGCTGGAATGTGTCAAGGATAGATGTGGTTCAAATGCTGGGGTCGGAACAGTGCTGGTGGACGTTGCTGTCAGAGTGCTTGGAAGGCGTTGCCGGAAAGTTTTGATCGGACCTTAATCTGCGAATATGCGTTCGTTCACTGGGAATCGTGGTGTCATTGCTGTAGATCCAGAGAGGATGATGAAGTCTGGTGTCGGCCGGAGTTTATGATGGCAGCATAGGGCTAGGGTTCGGAAGAGATGAAGATGGTGCTGGGCGTGATAACTTGAAGGAGGGTTCGGGTTTTCTTAGTTGTAGGATCTGAATGTCTTAGTCTTAGGCTTCCAATATTTTCAGGATAGAAAAAAAAGAATAAAATAATCAATAAAGTAATAATAATATAAATTGTTAGAAATTAGATAGGAGCCTTTTACTTTGCAGTACACCTTGGTCTTTTGTATTGGGTTGGATTAAATGTTTGTTTACTTCGAGCACCCCATTGTTATGTGCTGCAACGTTATTCTTTTGTTGATTTCACCTCCGCGTTATTAGTTAGAAGATTATGTTGTTTACACCCCTCTTTTTGCTATTTCATACTTTATGTTTCTATTTGGGTTTTGTTTTTACATGTAGATCATCACCCTCTTTATTTTAGTTCAAAATTACAAAGTAAAATGTTACAAATTAAAATTTTTAAAATATTTAATCGTCATGTATAATTTCAGATTTGCTTGATTATAAAATTTTATTATCATGTAAAGTCAGACTTATATGATAATTAAATCTAAATTTGATTTAAATAAAATTAATTATCATGTTAAATCTCAAACTTATTTGATAATTAAATATTTTATTTAAATAAAATTAATTATCACGTTAAGTCTTGGACTTATTTGATTATTAAATATTTTAATCTTAAATAAAATTAATTATCATGTTTAATTTTGGACTTATTTGATAATAACTCTTTATTATGTTGGGTCTCACTTTCACTTGATAAATATTAAAATATATTAAAATTTAAAATTTTAAAAAGGGATATTAATCAAAGTTTCTTTAAATAGTTTGATTTGTAAATAGAATTACTTAACCATGATTTTTCGTTTGAATGAGAATACATAGGAGTAGTGGCGAATCTTGGACAAAAAATGTAGGGGTGTCAACTTATATTTTTATAGGTTTAATTATGTCTTTGGTCCCCATTTTGGAGTCAAAATCTCAAAATGGTACCCAAATTTTTAAAAGTCTCAAATTGGTCCCCTTTTTTGTTAAAACGTCTCACGTTTGTCCTTTTCGTGAAGTCAAGATTGACGTCGTTAGAAGGAGTGTCACGTGTCAGTTCCTCGATTTTTGAATTTTTTTATTATTTTTTTTTGAATTTTTTTGAATTTCTTTTTAAAAAATCAAAAAATTGGCACGTGTCAAGCTGTCATCGTGCCATGTGGCAATGATAGAGTGATGTGGCAGTGACACGTGTCAGTATTACGCCAGGTGTCATTTCCTTAGTCTCAATTTGGTCCCTTTATTTTAATTTGTCTTAATTTAGTCATAATTTTTGTAAAAATTAGAAATTTTGTCCCTCTCCAAATTGAAATCAAATTTAATTTCTATATAAATGTACACAAATATTTCCATCAAAATTGATATTTCAAGTAAATATTTTTAACCAAATTAAGTTCATTTAATTAATATTTTACATTGACCTTTTTTAAAATGGTTTAAAAGTTGTTACCAAATTAGAAATTGAACTTTAAAAGGTGAATTATGGGTACCTTAGCTCCTTAGGGATATCATACATGATGGTAGAATTTATTTATATATTTGGTTTATAACTTTAGCTAATGGATCGGTCAACTGAGCCAACCCAAGTATGGAAAATTACTACGGTGAAGGCAGCTTTTCCACAACTAAGTGTATAGGTGTGATTGAGGTGCTTAATTTTCTAACCCAGCTTTTGGGATTAGAAGACTTGGAAATTTAACAAGTAATGTATTGATTGAAATTGAAGAAACCCTTGCTAAGAAGAAGACTTGGTCCGTTTAATCACCATCTATTTCAATCTACAAATTTAATTTTAATATTTAAAAAGAATGACAACTATTCGAAAAATTTTATATGACAATTTAGATTGTTTGTTGTAAATCAATAATAAAGAGAAATATTTGTTTATTGCAAATTTTAGTTGTATATATACAAATAAATTGTATGTAATGCTTATACTATAGTTCTAATTCAAATTTAAAAGAACTGTGTTAAAATATTATAAAAGTAAGTTGAAGCAGTCAACATTCTAGGCTAAATATCAATTGATGGTTTTGTTTTTAGAGAAATGTATTAAATGGAGATTATGTAAGTGTGACCTAAGTTTAATTTATATAAGAAATTTATACTACTTTTAACCAATTTTTTTAAAGCATGATTTACATTGAACTTTATTTAAAATGGTTTAAAAGTTGTTAATAGAAAAAAATTCATAAATTAACTAGTTCATGTAACAATAAAAAGCATATAAATTTAAAATTTGAAAACAATTTGAAGTAAAGTTGAATGTGAAACATAATTTTAAATAAACTTAGATATGTTAAAAATATATAATAAAAATATTAATTTGAATAAAAATATCAAATTTAATAAAAATATTTGTATAACATTTATATAAAATTAATTTTTGTTTCAATTTGAAGAGGGACAAAATTGCTAATTTTTACAAAAATTAGGACTAAATTGAGACAAATTAAAATAAAGGGATCAAATTGAGACTAAGGAAATGATACCTGGCATAATACTGACACGTGTCACTGTGACTACCATGTCACTCTGTCACTGCCACGTGGCACAATGACAGCTTGACACGTGGCAATTTTTTGATTTTTTAAAAAAAATCAAAAAATAAAAATAAAAAATAAAAATAAAAAAATTCAAAAAATCGAGGAACTGACATGTGGCACTCCCTCTAACGACGTCAACCTTGACTTAACGGAAAGGGCAAACGTGAGACGTTTTAACAAAAAAGGGGACCAATTTGAGACTTTTAAAAATTTGGGCACCATTTTGAGATTTTGACTCCAAAATGGGGACCAAAGGCATAATTAAACCTTTTTTATGTATAAACTATTTTTTTAGTTAAAATAATTATTTCATATATTCAAACAATTTTCATACTTTGATTCACACTTTTCATTTTATAATTTTTCTAAATTCATCGAATTTTTATGCAACATGGATATTCTAATTTCTATTCCAAAGGTTATTCAACTAATGCATTATGTTCAGCGAATTCGTAATGCAGCCCAAGATACATCCATAAAATTTCACAAATTTTACCATATACAACAGAAATATAAAAACCCTAAATTTTATAATTTAGAATTTGGGGAAAATATAATCAGGATTCATGCTAATTTTATATAAAAAAATCCCTAAAATTATAATTAAGGTTCATACTAATTTGGGGGAAAGCTTAAGTTGAGAGAAGCATCATAGTGAAATTGGAGAATCATAAATCTAACCTACATAAATCATAATAGGATATTATGAGAATACATTCTTCAATCTCTCTGACCTCTTATCTCTCTTTTCCAATCTATCTTTTTGTTTTTTTCTTTTACTCTCACACTCTTTTAATGGCTAGTTGTGAAAAACTCCAGAAAGAGAACCCTAATTCCTGTATTAACCAATGTCCATCAAGTTTATTTTTATTTTATCTTTCTTTTATTTTTAAGGTTTAATTAGTCAGATGATATCCACTTTTGTTCGGATGTGTCAATTTGGTACCCGCTTTTAAAAATGTGTCAATTGAGTCCCAACTTTTGAAAAATGTCTCAATTAGGTCCTTTTGAGAAAAAAAAGTTATTAACGTCGTGTTAACTATATTGATATTTAAAGACTTAAAAAATTAAATATTTATATTTATATTAAAATTTAGAGATAAAGTCATGAATAAAGTTAACAGCGTTAATAATTTTTTCATTGAAATGGACCGAATTGAGACACTTTTTCAAAAGTTGAGACTCGATTGACATATTTCTAAAAGCGATTACCAAACCGACACATTTGAAATAAAGTGGATACCATCTAACGAATTAAACCTATTTTTAAATAATAAATAGTATATAAATAATATAAATAATATATATATATATATAACTTAATATAATAAAAAAATATTTTCTTCATTCGTATTTGCATGTTTTGTTTGATTTTTTGTGAAAACAAATATTTTAAAATTACATTAGTTTTGCACACTTAATTAAAGAGAACCATCTTAGGACAGACGTGTGGGGTGCTAATACCTTCCCCGCATGTAACCGACTCTCGGACTTGATTCGATTTTGTGGAACAATTTATTTTTATGTTTTTCATAGTTTCCTAAAATTGTGGTGGCAACCCCTTAATATACATTTTTTTTAAATTTCCTTATGTTCGCTGTCCTGTCATGATTTTTTTTAGGTTGCGGAATCTAGTATTCAAGAGTCAATTCCAAAGGACAATATTTCATTACCACGTTAATGATTGGTGGACTTGCCAAATGTTTATGCAATAAATAAAAGTAGAAACATAAATTAAACAAAGATTAAAAGAACTCTATTTTTGGTGGTTTCAATCTTCCTTTACACCAGGATCCTTTGTTTAGCTCCAAGACCGAACCACCTTGTTCAAAGAAATCATCATCTTTAAATTTAGAGGCTTCAACATCCTCTCTGTTATGGCTTTAGATCTTTGACTACCTGGTGAACTTTAGTACTGACAAATTAATGGTCAGCTTTAGTACTGACAAATTGTGTTTTTAGTTCAAATCCTTGACTTGGTTGACCAGCTTTAGTATTGGTTGTTTATGTCTTTTAGGCGAGGGTCAAGGATTCAAAACCTTTATTCCAATTTCCTTTTGAAATTGTGCAACATCCATAGGTGAGCTTAAAGATATTCATGATCTTTCCCAAAAGAAAATAGATATGAAGAATAAGGTTAAGAAATGCAAGTTTAATTTCTACTCTTATAGTAGATGGAATGACAAATATTGAATATTTCTAGGTCTTAGGTGCATGGCACAATCTCTTTAAAAGGTTCGTCGCAACAACAAAACTTCAAATGATGATGTCATCTCCTTTGCTTGTTTGATTAGCCATCTTAATTGTTGAAGAAGAGCTTCCTCTTTTTATCTTTCTTACCCTTGTTCTTGCTTTTCTTTTCTAGAATGTGAAAAGATTAAATTTCATGCAAAATAAAACACAATAAAGAAAAAAAAAAATTCAAAGTTCCCGGCAAATTTCCTACTCAGCCCCAAAATTTGTGTTTAGTCTGCTTTGGCCTCTTTTGATTGCAGCAAGTAATTAAGGTTCTATACAACTTTCATTCAATCTTTTCCTTTAAGTTTAATGGTCAAAACTAGACTAGAATCACAACTTCTAATACCACAAGTTAAAAAATTCAACATAGTTGATTATCAAACTAGTTAAATGCACACTGATTACTATGAGAACATGATTAGAATAAGTTTAAGATGATAACAATGCTAGTCACAAATTAAAATTACTACTGAATGAAATAATAAAAAAATAAAAGTACTCAATTAAAGTAAAAAAATAATTTTTTTTCAGAAATAAAAATAAAAATGGAAAAAAAAATACTAGGTTGCCTCCTAATAAGCACTTGTTTAATGTTTGTTAGCTCGACGCCTGGTATTCATGGTTTATGATTAGTCATTCTGGTGTGATTCTTTCGTTCACACCTATAAAGCTTTTACTTTTCATTGGTCACCAATTTCATGATTCTAGAATAGGGCTTTTGAAACTCCACTCTTCCATGAACTTTAATCTCTTTGGTAACCCAGAGACTTGACCATTTTTTCTTTATTATTCCAGGAAAAAATTTCCACTTGATTTTCCTTAACATAATTGGTTGGCCTGGTCTATGTTCATTCCCTCCTATCAAAGTGTGAGGATTAACTGGAATATCTTTTTTCTTCTCGAAAGTAGGATGCTTTTCTTTTTCTTTTGCCCTTTGTAGAGAAAAATAACTGGAACATTTTTAAATAACTTTGAAGCATGTCCGAGTTTACTTGTCACAGAGAGGACTTCGTTTGCAACATTAAGGTCCTTTTATTCTTGATTGTGTATTGCTTCAAACATATTGAAATTCACCTCCTCGTCTTGATCTCTAATTTTTAGCTTGTCGCCATCAACATCTATGATAACTTTCGTGGTTTTCATGAATGGTCTACCAAGAATGAGAGGGATCTCAGTATATTCGTCGATATCAAGTATGACAAAATCCACTGGAAAAGTGAACTTGTCCACCTTCACAAGTACATCCTCTCTGACTTCATAGGGGCATTTTATAGACAAGTATGCTAGCTATAAAGTCATACGTGTTGGTTTCACCTCAAGACCCTAAATTCTCTTGAGCATAGATAAAGACATTAAGTTAATGCTAGCTCCCAACTCAATCAACGGGTTCCCAATAGCCAAATTTCTAATTGTTCAAGGAATAGTAAAGATACTAGGATCTTTGGACTTTGGAGGTAGAGTCTTCTGAATGATCACGTTGTAAGTACCTTGGACCTCAAAATTTTCTTCCTTTACGTACTTCTCTTCTTTGTAAACAAATCTTTCAAGAATCTTGCATACGCAAGCATTTGTTGTATTGCTTCAGAGAAAGGAATATTGATTTCTAACTTTTTGAAAATCTTCATGAATTTAGTCATTTAGCAAGTTCTTTTAACTAATTTATATGAATTTGATGTGTAGGGCTCACAAAAGTATTTCAGCAATTTTTGTAACACCCCAAACTAGGATGTCACAGAAAGTTATAAAACGTACACTTTTAGCAGAAAATGATTATTGACAAAACGTACTTAAGTAAAAATTTCAAATTTAATTATAAGATTTCGTAGTTCAAAACATCCATTTGTCTAAAATTTTTAAAATAACAACGATAAATAAAAGAAGTTACATCGCCTTTAATACTTAATTTAAACAACTTAATAAAAACGAATAAAAATCCTAAATTCACCCATCCTCTCGTCAATCTGATCCACGCCAGAAGTATTTGTATTATCACCTGCTACCGCATAATACACACGTCATACGATCATCGCATACACAACAAACAGACAAACAAACAAATAGGAGTAATCTAACCATAAATAACGATATATAAACAAAATATAGCAAAATAAACATTACATGAAATACTCATAATCACAGCCAAGTAAAATACTTAAGCATTGGAATCACAACCACACTATGGGCTTTCCTGTCACTTGTTACCCCACCACATCATCTAGTTTCCTAGAATTAACGGGTTCGAGTCGTCCTGCCATGGCACCACCGGACCTATCTCCCTTACTCCTCAAGGACGTACGAGTAACAACTTCGATGCATCACACACCGGACACTATACTCAACAACAGGCCGGAACTAAGGCAAAAAATTTGTACACTCTCCACTACCTCGCACAAGCGAGAGAGTGCAACACTCAAACCTATCTTCTTCCACTGCCTCATAGAGGCAAAAAAGTCATCTCTAGGTCTCTAGGCACAATGGAAAAATCTCATGTTCACATACTCAGACTCATGTATTCCAAACAAACTTCACAAAATCCACATTCCATAACATGAATCACGCAATCAAAACTCAATTTACAAGCAATATCATAGAATGGAAGCATCAAGGTATGTCATAGAATGAAAGCTAGTTAAAATTACATTTTGGCAACCCTGACCTTTTCTTACTATTTTGCTTATAACGTTTTCCAAAAATCTCCAAAAAATTTGATTCTTTTTTTCTTAGATTCTAGACTTAATTATCTTTAATTCAATTACTAGAACATAATTTTTGGATTTATGTAGAAGATGCAATTCAATGTGGAAAGTTCCAGACAGATTTGCAAAACATGTCAGCGTCACACATCGACATCTGTTATGGTTTTACTCATAATGGTTTCTACAGATGTCCAATTGAGGTGATTCTTGTTGGGTTGAAAAGTAGACTTCCATATCTTTAATTTGACTACTAATACATTATTTTTCGAGTCCTAGGCTGTTTGAAAGTCATATTCAAAAATTAGAAAGCTTCTAGTATCGAGAACAATGAAATATCCCATTTAATTAATAAACATAATTAAAGGAAGCGCCACACTAAAATAATATAGCAGTGTAGTCCTGGAGTTTAAACATAACCCCTTACAAATGACCAAGGCACACCACGATGCCAAACTAAACCAGTTACAACATTCAACAGTAAAAAAATAGGAATTTAAAAGGCAGACTTGTACATGGGCCATAGCCCTAAACTAAAGACTCCAAAAACAAGAACCAGTCCATAGGCTAAGCAGCGGAACCATCACCTCCCTGTTGACCCCGGGTGTTCCTCGCATCTGCTCACATCAACAAGTTGATGATCATCGCAAAAGAGAGAGACACACAAATGGAATACAAAAAAAAAAAATAGAAGGGTAAGTTAGAGCCAAAAGTAGTTTTATCACGCAATCAGATATACTTTTCCAGTCAAATATACACAGATCACCCAAGCATGTTATGACTTTCAAATTAGTACACTAAGACTCGACTCGACTCATCTAGATATGTATAATTAGGTCGGATTCAGCGGATGCTTGCACTTGTGGTGGATATCTCTGCTCACTCCCGAGCTGCTCACCCCCGAGCTAAGTGTTATAAGTGTTACAATATATCCAATCCCCCGCACACAAGGTTAGCCCTTAATGAGTTTCAGGCCTCCTACTACTCTCACCACAAGAGTCAGTCTGCTCTAAGTGAGACTGACTTACTCCTTAGAGTGTCAGGATGAAACCTTACCTCGAATCCTTACCCGATTATATAGATGGGGCACCACCATAAATCCCCACTAATAGGGGTTCATGGAATTACGTCCCGATCATTGAAGCACGACCCTGAAATCTCACCTAGAGATTTCAAGGAATTACGCAATGACCAGAGACCAATCATAATCAAACAATGAAAGAATACTCATCATGCATATAATTTCATACCAATCCCTGTAACCAATCATTCATATCACACGTGAAATTCATGCCAACTCATTCTTCCCAAACCATGGATATAGAATTTTCGTTCATGCCAATGCCATGCCACTTTAATTACCAACCACCTCATACTCAATTCATGCCAAACTCATGTTGACTCAACATTTCAGCCCATACAAACAAGTCTCATAAACATATTCATACAGTTCATGTTCAAGATAAAGCATACCAAGCCAAGCATATAATTAACAACCCAAAAACATGGAAGGAATAGTTACGCAATGAAGCCCCGTGCCAGTCTCGCCCAAGCCACAAGTTCTCGCTTAGGCAAGACTGTCAACAAAGGACCCTGCGAGGCTCACGGGTTCTCGCTTAAGCGAGCCGCTACTCGCCAGGGCGAGAGTACCCCTCGCCCAAAAGCGAGGTTCCTCGCCTGAGCTATACATGCAGCAACGTGCCTCAAACCCCTCACTCGTCCTCGCTTAGGCGAGCCTCTCTCACTTGAGCGAGATTGTGTCTCGCTCAAACAAAAGTTCTCCGCCTGAGCGAGAGCTCGAGCGCGAGCTCGAATCTATTTCTGCAAGGCGAGACTGGGTCGCTTGGGCGAGAACGTCAGGTCTCACCACTGTTCACCCTGCAATAGCCATACAATCACATCCCAACTGCAACACACGTTCATCCAATATTTTATAGTAGCACCATAACCATATAATCATGAAAATGGCAGCAAATGTGCAAGAATCAGATTTAAAGAAAGGTCTCTAGCTTCCCTTACCTGGAATAAGCTAGTACAGTACGTCGACACCAACCATGAAGCACAACAGCTATAGGAAAATGCTTAGAACTGGAAAACAGTGGAATAGATTTTAAGATTGAGCTCACTACGAAACCCCAACTGAGAAAAACACGAGATTACACTAAGTAAGGGAGAATATGAGTGGATGGGTAACTTACGTTGAATAGAAACGAGCTTTGAGTGAACTTGTCCGAGGCGAGAAAGCAAACCCTAGCAGAGTAACGGCTGCAACTCTTAGAACAAAGGGGGAAGATTTCTGAAAGTGAGTAAGAGAGTTAGGATTAGGGCAGACTTAGGGTCTGGTTTCCTTTTGGGCCAGCCCTAGGTCCAACTGACTTTGGGGTAGCCCTTTAAAATTAAGGCAGCATAAAAACTAGACCTTATATTCACCCCAACAACAAAAATTTTCGTCCTCGAAAATGAAGCTTACCAGATAAACAGATGTGGATGTGATTTCCTCATATCCTCATCTAACTCCCAAGTAGAGTCACCGGTCCTCCGATCCCAGATGACTTTGACAAGGCTGACTGTTTTCCCTTGGCGTTCGTCAACTTTGCTATCTTCTAAAGCCACGGGTGGTACCTCCATAGTGAGATCCTCTCTGATCTACACATCCTCTACTTCCAACACATGAGATGGGTCAAAGACATACTTCCTCAACTGTGATACGTCAAATACCGAATGGAGATTTGCCAATTGAGGAGGCAGAGCTATCCCATAAGCCACGGGCCCAATCCTCTGCGAGATCTGATAAGGACCAAGGAACTTCAGAGAAAGTTTCCTTGAGTGGAGAGCCCTTCCCACACTAGTGGTTCAGGTCACCCTCAAGAATACATGATCGCCAACCGCGAACTCCAAGGGTCTCCTCCTGCGATCCGCATAGGCCTTCTGCCTACTCTGAGAAGCCTGCATCTTGTCTATCACCATCCTCACTTTCTCAGTGGTCTGCTCCAAGAGTTATGGTCCAAGCAACACCACCTCCCCATCTTGATACCAACATAGAGGGGTCCTACACTTCCTGCCATAAAGAGTTATGGTCCGACCAACACCGCCTCCCCAACTTGGTTATACGATAAAACATATTTATGTGCATTCTAATCTTTTTATTCTTAACTTCACTAATAATAACCCCTTCATCAATAATTTGCAAGTTAGAATAAAAAACTCTAACTAATTCTGGATTATAAGATTGACGATTAATCAAAAAAGGTAATAATCCCAAATTCTGTAGTATATCATAGAACTCAAAGTTTTGCTTGGCAATAAAATCATCAAGATATCTTGGTTCAATAATATCTCTACTGGAAAATTTGGAAGAATACCTTTCAAATTGAGCTACTGAAGAGAATAGTCTTTGTGGCTGTGAGGGTGCAATAATTTCATCAGGTTTGTTGGCGGCGACACTACGACGACGGCGGACACCGGTTTGAGTCTTGCGTTTTCTTGAAGATTAAGCCATATTTGGGTGTTTTTGACGATTTTAATCGGTGGGTTTTGTAAAGAATTGAAAATAAGAAAGATTGCAACGAACAGGAGTTGATTTGGTTAAGAAACGAAGCAATAATGATGAAAATATGGTGGAAGCAGTAGGGGGCGCGAGGGTTGTTTGTGTGATGCAACTGTAAAAAGAGAAAGTGGTGTTTTTATAGTGGAAGATGACCTGTAATCGATTACAGTGTTTGTGTAATCGATTATAGGGTTCAAATTTTGATTCTAGGGGCTCCTGTTAGTTTGGTAATCGATTACAGGATTTGTGTAATCGATTACCAAGTTAAAATTCTTTTTCCAAGGGCTCCTGTTAGTCTAGTAATCAGTTACAGGGTTTGTGTAATCGATTACACACTTACAATTTTTTTCGAGGGGTTCCTGTTAGTCTAGTAATCGATTACAGGGTTTGTTTAATCGATTACGGGTTACAATTTAGTTGCAGAACCTCGTGTTAATCGATTATGAGTGATATTTAATCGATTAAAGCTAGTTGTAATCGATTAAATTGAAATGTAATTGATTACTCTCGCGTCAGATTACCAAAATTGATGTGTGTAATCGGTTACACTATCAATGTAATCGATTACAGTAAGTATTTTTGCATCACATGACACAACTAATGGATAACACGGTCCGTATAGTTGATTACATCATAACATTTTTTTTTCGAAACGATTTGTACTCCATTAAATGAGTCCCTTAATAAAAAAGTTCAAAATATTCTACTAATTAAACAAAAATAAAATGATTAACAATTTCCACATTACCTAAATTGAAAAGCAAAGAAAATAAACTAAATCAATTACAACGACCATCTATATCTTGTTCTCCCCCGGTGATCCACAAACCATCCAGAATTGATATCTTCGTATTCTTCGGCAGGTGTTGGTGGTCTGATATCTCTAGTTTGGATGAAAAGCTTGATATACAAAGAAATACGCGGCTTTTTCACATATCAGTCTAGACTTTGTACATGATTCCAACGATTGATCATTTGTGACACGTCAAAGTCACATTTGATTTCCGCGGTGTCATGCACTAGTCGCATATTGCGTATGGTTGTAGGGCGACGATAGTCAATTTCTTTGACAATTTTGCAGTCACCACACTCCACTAATTGAGTTATGGTTTGCAATAATTCATTGTAGGTGCAATCATGTCTGACGAAGAAGGTTTTCGTGGCATCCGAACTAAACTCAAGACTGAAACCAAATGGACTTTCTGTGATACCAGCACCCCTTAAAGGTCCACCATAATAAATAATAGTTGGTGAAGTTGAGACAAAGTTTGAGGATAATGATGGGGTGTTTGTAGTTAAAAGAGAAAGAACTTGTTCAGGTGATCTTGTGAACGTGACATACAGCTCAATCATTGTGTTCAAAGGGAAAGAAGACTTACATTGCAACATTTGAAAAACATCTACATCCGTTTTTAATTCAAATGCGTCATACATAATATTTCCTTTAGAAGTGATGGTGGGTCGTCTGAAGTATAGGTTGTTTATGAATCTGTTTGAGGGGCATGGAATGGCTGCACAAACTCTTTGTTTCAGCATGTTGTATGTGCAGTCATATGAAATGCGAAATATTTGAGGACTCTGACATATGAACTTTAGCCCATCGTCACAGAGTTTCATTTCCCCATTTGTTAATAAGGCCGCTATGTAAGAATTGGTGAAATCCTGAGACTCTGTGATGCCAAACATTTCAGGGGAAAAATGTTCAATGTTTGGGTAATGAATTAAGAAAGAAAAGGTAGAACGAGATGACACAGAATGGTAGTGCTGGAGACTTGAATATTTGCAATTGATAGAGTGTAGGGGGTGGTATTTATTAGCATAAAGGCACCATTATTGAGTGAAAAGAAAAAAAAAATTATTCATTGCTTTGGAAACGTACATATCAAGTTGTCATATTTAAATAGTACAAATGCATAGTAGAATAGGGTCCCACAATGTTATAATTTTATTTTACAATAACATTGTTCAACGATGGCTGCCTGTGCCTCATGGTGGCCTCCGTGTGGGTCGTCGTGGTCGTCTCTCGGGTTATGTGGGAGGAGGGGGTGACTCACTTTCGTCGTCAATTTCTTCCACCTCCACAGATTGAGAACCTTCATCTGAAATATGAAATTGAATTTTTGGTCTGTAATATTGTTGTGAAGATGACGAGCCTGAGTATGTGGATGGCGGAGTCAGTGATGATGTCCCAAACATTTGTGATGAACCACCACCATAGCTGGAAAATTGTGGGGCAGATGAACCACCATAAAATTGGGATGGACCCACTTCAAAAGGTTGACGGTGGTGGGAAAAACCATAGGAAGTCGGGAACTGATGAGATGATGATGGAGGTTGCATTCTTTGATCCCAATTAGGGGTGGCAATGCGGGCCGGCCCGCCCCGCATACAGCCCGTACACCGCAGGCCGACCCGCCCCGCCCCACACATTTTATGCGGGCTGCATACTCTGGTCCGCCCCGCATATACATTGGCCCGCGGGCCTGTGGGCTGGCCCGCACAGTTTGGACATTTTTTTTTACTTAAAACCATTCTAACCATTTTTGAAGCAGACCTGGACATAAAAATAGTACAATAAAATCATAAAATAGTGCAGTAACATGATTGTTGGAGTCTTATAACAGTGCAATCAACCACAACTTGGACAAGTGCAATAAACAACATAAAAAACAGTCCATCAAATGAAGTCTTGGAGCATTAAACAAGTGTAACAAACAAGTCCTGGACATCATATGAAGTGCAATAACAACATAAAAAAGTCCATAAAAGTGGTCCAGAACACGAAAACACCAAACCAACAAAGTTCAAATAAAAAACAGTCCAAAACATAGAAACATCTTCATGGTTGTAGTCTATTGTTCTTCATCTTCCATGCTTATAACATTGGAAGCAACACCGGAGGACCCTTCATTTA
>Ga0214544_1008226_pt1 | contig 17574 bp, 8 predicted proteins | sample CNSS3metaG_FD_160074 | JGI IMG/M metagenome (GOLD analysis project Ga0214544, IMG submission 160074) | Root nodule microbial communities from cowpea collected in UCLA plant growth center, Los Angeles, California, USA - CNSS3 | ecosystem: Host-associated > Plants > Roots > Nodule | place: USA... | reverse complement strand
TATATATATATATAAAAGTTATAATTAAACTTATTTACTAATTTGGTCTCAAATTGTAAATGACAAAATTATATCATTTTAAAAAATATGGGTAGTAAATTAAACCAAAAATTTAAAATAGAAGACTAAATTAAAAACAAATTTTACCACTACCACGTGTCATAACCGTAAATTGCCACGTGACACGACCGTAACCTGACACGTGGTAGATTATAAATTTTCAAAAAAAAAATTAAAAATTAAAAAAAAAATTACAAAATTTCAGGGTCTGACACATGTCCTGTATGGACAGGGTGTTAACTCCAACCTAACATAGAAAACCAAATTAAACCGTTTTAGATAATCTGGGTACTAATTTATTTATAAAATATGAAGACCAAATTGAATTAAATCAAAAAATTAGAGGACCAAATCAGTAATTATATCTATTTTTAATAAAAAAATATAATTTTTACATATAAGTTTTTTCCTAGGTAACGTCTTTTAAAATCACTTTTTAAATTTTTATAATATTTTTTATGTATTTATTTTCCACGTCAAATTTTGTAGGTAAAGTTTCATTTTAAAAATTTCTGTTAAAGCCCACCATGCTTACCTACAAAATTTTTGTATGCAACTAATTTTTTTTTTTACCCACAAACTTTAATTTTGTCTACAACAAATTTTCATGGATAAAATTAAATTATGTGTTGTAAATTCAATTGTTCAAACTTTTTTCCAACCAACCACAATCTTTACATAGAAATAAAAAATCTAGTAACCAAGATTATCTTTGGATACAAGTATTTATCCTATGATTTTATAAAATAAAAAAAAATATAAATAACTTCCCTTAGCTAAAGTTCTTTACTCCTCCATTTAAAGATTTAGCTAAAATACACACTTACTCAAAATCTATGGACCTACAACAAGATGTTTAAATATAACTAAATAAGTTTATAGAATTACTTTTCTCGATTGGTCTCATCAAAATTAATGATTAAATCATAAAAAAATATTGTGAAGTGTGAATAGATTCTAAAAGAAATAAAGTGTGCAAGAGAAATTTTAAAGAAGAAGGAGAAGAAGATTTGGAAAGAGAAAGAAAAAAAAAACTGAATAAGAGGGAGAGATTTTTTTTTCAAAAGAGCACTGTTCGCTCCTTTTTTTTTTTTACTTGCATAGTACACTTTGCCTTAAATTTACATGGATAACATTATTTTTATTTTAGTTGGGAATTCGGTCCTCCGAGAGCCGAATTCCAATCTGTAATGTTTTATTTTTTTTTTCAATTTCAAGTCAGAATTTGGTCATAGGGATCTGAATTCTGAACTTGGTTTTTTATTTTTTTTCGTTTTTTAAAATAAATTAGAATTAATATTTTTAAATTTTTTAATAAAATATATATAAGAGTTATTTTTTGTTTTCTTTTTGTAAAAAATGTTACATTAAAGGTTAAATATATATTTTTTAAAATAGATCTAGTATTGTGTTTTTAGTTATTTTAGGTATTATTTGAAAGATAAAAAATAACATTTTTTTTTTTGAATTTGTTGATTTAAAAATAGATTTTGTATTGTGTAGTAAGTTTTTTTATGTGTAATTTGAAAATATAAACGTCAATTTAATTTTTTTTTATAATTTGTGTAGTATTAATTTTTTTTAATAGGAGTAATTGAGTGTTGTGTTTGGAATCTTTCCTTCGTGGACTTTCATTTCATTGTGCATTCTTTATGTGGGGAGTAATGCTGGAATAAGTGGGGAGTTTTTCTTAATATTATGAACATCGCTAACAGTTTGTTTTTTTAATTTAAAATATGAAACTTGAGTGTTAAGACAAAATGTTCGTTGTCACTGTATCATAGAAAAAAACTATTTTCATTACCACGAAATTGAAAAGCAGCTTTTTTGAATGGTGTAATGAAAAGATGTCCCTTAAAGTATGTATGAGGTATGTGGGGAGTATTGTTGGATTAAGTTGTGAGTTATTCTTATTATTTTGAACATCAGTTGCAGTAATTCAATGAAAAGTATAAAAATGGAAAATATAAAACTTGAGAGTCAAGAGAAAAATGTTCATTGTAATCATATGATAGCACAATAATATTTTTAGGACTACTAAATGTTAATTGGATGGGGATAATGGAAAAAAGGTCTCATAACTAATGAATGAGGTAGGTAAGGACTAATGATGGATTAAGTGGGGAGTTACAATAGACATTTTGATCTTGAGTTATGAACAACAAAAGTAAATTATTTCCATGAAGACCAAATTGAATAGTAGCTTATTTGGATGGTGAACATTACAAATTATCCCATAAGTAACGTAAATGGTATGTGGGGAGCCGTGTTGGATTAAATGGAGAGTTATTGTAAATTTTTTTATTATCGGTTGTAGTAACTCAAAATATGAAACAAAAACTGGTACTAATGACCAAAATATCCAACATAACTTTCCACTTAATTGTTCTTCACTCCTCAATTTCGAACATAGTGTGACTCGAAAATTCTAAAAAACCCACGTGGCCACATTACCCATCATTTAATGTCATGGTCATGGAAATGAATTTGTACTATGTTAAGGTTAGTGTGAGGATATTATGTTCATAATGAAATTTGATTTTTATATAAAAATTAGGTAATGAAGACCAAAATAGTCATCACAACTTCCCACTTACTACCTCTGTACTCCTCACTTACAAACAATATCAGTATTAGCACAATTTCAAAAAGGTCCACCGTCCACATAACCCAGTAGTGAATGTTGTCATACTCGCTAAATTTTTTATGTACATAATGTACCATGCATGAATCATTCCATAAGTGGTGAGTATAAAGTAGAATAATGGGGAGTGGTGATGAATATTTTGGTCTAATGTGTATGACCAAATTGCAGGGTGAGAGTAAATTTCTGAATTATGTATCTTTATGAAGTGGTAAAATTATGTATCTTTATTCGCACACTATCCTAATAGCATTGACAAGTCTTGTCCAAATTGCAAGGTGAGAGTAAATTTCTAAATTAAATATCAGCCTTGGCACATCCCAATAAAGTTGACAAGTGTTGTCATAATTAGAAGGTGCAAGTGAGGCCATTTATTTTAAATATGTGTCAGCTTTTACAATGGTCAAATTAAATTTCTTAATTGGCACGTTATCCCAATTGAAGTATCTGTCACCTTTTATAATAGTGATATACTAAATCAGCTTTGGCACCTCCCAATAAAGTTGACAAGTGTTGTCATAATTAGAAGGTCCAAGTTAGGCCATTTATTTCAAATATGCGTCAACTTTTATAGTGGTGAAAGTAAATTTCTGAATGGGCACATTATCCCAATTGGAGTATTTTTCACCTTTTACAAGAGTGCTATAATAAATCATCTTTGACACCTCCCAATAAAGTTGACAAGTCTTGTCATAATTAGAAGGTGCAAGTGAGGCCAATTATTTGAAATATGCGTCAGCTTTTACAGTGGTGAAAGTAAATTTCTGAATTGGCACGTTATCCCAATTGAAGTATCTATTACCTTTTAGAAGAGTAATATAATACATCAGCTTTGGCACCTCCCAAAAAAGTTGAGAAGTCTTGTCATAATTAGAAGGTGCAAGTGAGGCCAATTATTTGAAATATGCGTAAGCTTTTACAATGGTCAAAGTAAATTTCTGAATTGGCACGTTATCCCATTTGAAGTATCTATTACCTTTTAGAAGAGTAATATAATAAATCAGCTTTGGCACCTCCCAATAAAGTTGATAAGTCTTGTCATAATTAGAAGGTGCAACTGAGACCCTTTATTTCAAAGATGCGCCAGCTTTTACAGTAGTGAGAGTAAATATGTTTCTTGGCACGCTATCCAGGTGAAGATAGTCAGTTATATTTAAGGTTGTGGTTCCTTAGTTTGAAAGTTGTGGAGTGCTCTAGTATAATAAGTAAAAATGCTTTTATTTGAGGAGTTGAATGCATATAATTCCTTTAATGCTGCTATTGATTTTGAAGATGGAAGGTTCTCCCTATGTAGACTTCCAAATGAGGTTACTCTTAACCATATGCGCATCATCATGAGAAGTCATTTGATGGGACCATCTGAGCCCCCACTAAGCCATTTGTGGTACCATGTCCCTCCTAAATTTGTTGCGGAAGGCATTGATGAGTTCCTTTTTGTAAGGAATGACGAATATCTTCAACATGCCATTCAGTGGCACTCAATGATGGTCCCTACGACGACAATATCTTTTTATGTTAACTTCATGAAAGTTGAGAAGTGTGACAACTTTGTACCTATTTAGTTCATTTTTTGTATGTTGTAACATTGGTCTTTAAGATCATTGAACTTGTTGAGTTTATCTAAAGAAATTGTTGTTCGCTATTTAGCAATGAAGCATTTGGAATTATTAAGTTTTTCCATTGTTGATCTTCGAAATTGTGTTAAACACGGTAAACTCTTACAAACACATAAACACGACCTATTTCATATGTAATAAAATATTAAACTACATCTTTGTCCTTTTAATCACTGTAGTGGTGTCTAGTTCCACACCGTGGTCGACGCTTGTTTCTAGTGGGATTCCTCCTACGCACTTCAGGTCTAGGTTCTTCTACGTGTGAAGGCTGTGGTTCATGTTCATCCTCATGTTGATGATCATCATGCGCAGCAGATGATGATGCTTTTGCATATGGATTGTGGACGTAGTAAACTAAGCCTTCTTGAGGCTGATCCAATCCTTCTAAGAAATTTGGACTTTGAGGATATTTACGCAACCACGGTTGTGCAGAAGGTGGTGTTTCATCATAAGTTGCAAACATACTTCGTATGCCTAGTTCTAACTTTGAAGAAATTGAATTCTTTATTCCCTCCATACCTGATGGTGGAGGTGCAGTGTTGAAGTCATGCCTAGTTTGTTGTGGTGGAGAGACATTTGCTGATGTTGATGCACGATGCATTCTAGGATCATATAACATTTGTGGAACTGACAAATACAAAAATGAGTTTGAAATGTACCATGACATGTACTCCATTGTGTGTTGAAGTGGCCTAAGCATCGGTAATCCATTCAACGTTAGGTCACACCGGTTATTCCAAACCTCTATCCATTGTGCATGTCTAGTAACCCAGTTCTTATCTTGTCTCCCCCTAATGTCTAATTTATGTAGATGATCAAGGTTGTTGGGTTCTTCAGGGATCTCTTGTGATAACCGAAATTGTAACTTCACCCTGTGTGACTGGTGCCACTCCACAATGGCAAAATAAATTAAAGTTGTGCATGACATCCATATTGCTTGGTCCTAATATGCTTCAACATCAATAATAGAGCCCAAACCCTCATAAGGAACCCAAATAAACTACAACAAAAATTGAAAATGTTAGTCATTCATTTACAACCATTTATCGATATAGAAATGGTAAATGTTACCTGATTTTGCTGCATGTGATCTATCCTTGCCTGGTATCCGCATAAATCATTGTGGGGGACATTTTTGTAGTTCAGTACTCGACCGTCGCTCCATTGGCAAACTAGCAGAAAATTTGGTGGAACTCTTGAAATGGGTGCAATAAAGGGCATCCAAAATCATACCCATGATTGTAACAACGAAGCACATCCACCCATAGTCCTCACATGTCCATCTGTTGCTCTGCACATCTCCCTATACAACACAACCAAACACGCTGAACCCTAACTATATCTCCTGGTTCTTCGAAGATTAGTCAAATAGTTCAAGTACATTAAATGTACTTTATTCCCAGTCTTATCGAGAATTAAAACCCCTCCAATAAGTCCTAATATATAAGCTCTAGCATGTGCATGAATGACCTCAATACTGAAATTTTCATCTATAGGCAACAAATTATCCCTTAACCATTTTAGTTTGATCATAGAACCAATAATCGATTCTTCCTTAACCGGTATTATACCTAATAAGGTATCACACATCTCGTCCCAGTCCAACATAGTTGGACCAATGATAAGGGGTTCATCGACAGGAATCCCCAATTGAAGTGAGACATCTTGCGAGGTTATGGTGTATTCTTCAGTTGGAAAATGAAATGTGTGTGCTTTAGGCCTCCACCTTTCTATCAAGGCAGTCACTAAACCATGGTCAACCTTTAGATGTCGCAATTTAGCCACACCGCCAAACCCTACTTCTTATATTATAGGCATAATACTTGGATGAGGTTCAAGCATGGAGTGACAGTAAGTCGACACAATGCTCCCTTCTGTGTCCTAAACAAAGAAGTAAAATATGTGATTACATAAAAACTTAGGTGTGTTAATAAGAAATGAAGTTGACATACCCGAGAAGAAATGTATACAGCCCTATGCTCTTGTTGTCTCTATAGCAACATTTTTTTTCAGTCTTTGTAGGTTTCTTTCGATAGCAAGAATTGAAAAAAAAAAAATTAAACATTTATAGACAATGCAAGACTTCATGAGGGAAAACTTAGCCGTTGGATTACTCAAAGGAATGACATCCCTTAGATTGAGGTTGGTGCATTGTCATGTCAATGGTCATTAATGTGAATCTGACAATCTATCATGTGCAAAGACCTTTTCAAACTTAATCTTACATGTTATTTGAACAACATGATGGCGACTAAAGCTTGTATGAAGGTGACTACACGGTGCACACACATTTTCAGAATTCGGGCTCATAGATCAAAAAATTCGTGAATACCAATAAATTTTATTCATGTGAAGATAAATTTTATTTAACCCAAATGTTACATTTTTTGGTGCTAGGATGGATTACAAGGGATGGAGAATGATAAAAAAATGCAGTCAGTTACACAAATATTGCATCATACAATGTCCATTACATAAACATTGAATAGTCACCATTGTGGGTGTTTGTGGCTTTTTCAAATTATCAAAATCTGCAAGTCATCCGTAAGTGGGGAGTCTACCATTAATATATGGGGAGTGAAGTTGAAAATTATGTTCCGAGGTTGAAGATTTTAAAAAAAGTCAATAATCGTCTTATGATCACGCAATGCAGTCAATTACTCAAATTTTATATCTTCAAATTTTCATGACTAAAACACTAAATATTGACCATCGTGGGTCTTTATGGCTCTTTAAAATTATCAAAATCTGTAAGTCATTCATAAGTAGGGAGTCAACCATTAATATGTGGGGACTGAAGTTGAAAATTATGTTTTGAGGTTGCAGATTTTAAAAAATAAATAAAAATGCTATTACGATCACATAATTCAGTTCGTTACATAAATTTTTCATCTTACAATTTCCATTTACTAACAGGGGTTCTTGTCGTACTTAACAATTGTCAGAATCCTCAACTCATCCATACATGGGGAGTCAAGTATTAATATGTGGGGAGTAGTGTTGTAGATTTTGAACTGCATCTTTTTGAAAAATTCAAATATCGTGTTGTCATCACACAATGCAGGGATTGACACACATTTTCCTTCATTCAATTTCCATAACCTAAACACTGAATATCCACCATCAAACGTGTTTCTAGTGCTTCAAAATTGTCAAAATCCTCAACTCATCCGTAAGTGGGGAGTAAAGAATTAATATGTGGGAAGTACTGTTGTAAATTCTGGACTGTACGTGCATATTTAAAAAAAATTAAATATGGTATTGTGATCACAAAGTTTAGTCTCTTAAACAAATTTTCCATCATACTATTTCCATTATCTGACATCCATATTGTAAAAAACAAGTCAAAAAAATTTGTCCGAATATCATTTTTGTAAACAAAAATACTTTATTACATTGCACACACTAAAGTCATTAATGCAAATTAACTACTTATCATAAAGATTACTAAACACGCTATTCAGACTTCCATAAACACTTAAAGAACTAAGCTTTAGTCATCGACATTATTGCCTGCAGCTGAGTTTGTTGCATCCAAGTTGTCACCTTCAGGAGGATGTAAGATCACTAAAAGCTTCATTGGGAGATCATGTGGGAATGGAAGGAAGAAGGCAACCATGTCGCGAACATCATCATCTGTAAGGATCTTAATTGTTTCATACTGGTCTCAACGTCCTAACACGGGCTTGTGAAACCATACATCTTTGACTCTTCTTCCCTGACTGTAATAATGATAACTTGCAATTTATTCTTTCAACATCTGTAAATTCATAGTAGTCGACACATAAAAAGCACAATTAATACGACCTTCGTAGTTAAGAGCAACAAGAAAACTATTATGAATGTGATTCTCGTGATAGATCACCATCTTTGTTTTGGTAATAAGCAGTTATGGTTGTGAACTGAACGACCTAATAATTTATAAGCGAATTGGTTACTTGATAGTTAAAAAAAAATCTTGAACCCTGCATTAAAGTGGGTTCACGTGACAAAGTAAAGTGGGATAAAGCTTGATTGACATTCATCGTACAGTGTGTATATCAATTGTGCCTGTGATGTTGGTATCACGTGATAACATTGACTAAAGCCTACCACTCATCAAGTGCAGTGCTTTTATTTTTAACTTGACATATCACATGCCAAATAATTAAAGTTGCAACACATAGGGAAAATCACAACATCACAAACCACTATGAAAAAATCCAAGGTTTTTCTACAAAGTGGATTTAAATCTTGTGCGTTCGATTATTCTACTTTGAATCTAAACCGTTAACATAAACAAACAAAAATTGTCATTGTTATAACCCACATTGAGCCATCCAGGCTATAAATAATGCCCTTGATCAATTCATTCATCAATCTAATCAAGTCAGTGCAAACTCCTATCCCCCAATGACATCTACAACATTCATTGTGTTGGTGTACTTTAATGGCAGCATCTATCTTGAAAATAACTATTCCGATAAATTCATTAGCTCCAACACGTCATGGGTGACCATAACAAATACTATGACGTTGTCCCAACTTAAGCAGGCAATCCTCAAGGAATTCAATGGTGCAACATTGCACGACTATGAAGTAGACTTACGTTACAGGTTATCGATCTTCATATTGGGCGGCATTACACACTACCGATCTTGTACGATGTGTGGAGATGACGATGTTGAGTCCATTTTTTACTTGGGAACGACGAAAGCATGTCATCTTCTAGTTGGGATAATGGCCTTTATTACAGCAAGACATAACAACGCAATCCTTGACGAAGTTTATTTTGATTTTTCTAATAACTTCAATATGTCCCTCAACTTAGATTGAAGTTTATATTTTCTTATTTAAAGTATGAATTTTTATTTATGACGTTCTTCTTAATCAAATTTTTATGCAACTTTTAATTTCAATGAATTTGAACTTACAAAATGGGGGTGGTCAAATGCTAATCTCTTATAAAATGTAGTCAAGTCACATGTTAACATTAGAGGTCGTGCCAGTCACATGGCTGCATAATAATTCGTGCCAGTAATATTGCTGCATAATAATTCATGCCATTCACATGGGTACATAAGAAAAAATGTCAATCACATGAGTACTTAAAAGTTCGTGTCACTCACATGATAACATTAACTATCGTGTAAGTCACATGTTCACATAATAGAAAGTGACATGATAACTTTAATTTTGGTATAAAAGACTACTATCACTTTCGAAACTCAATCTTAATCTTGCAATTTCTCTTCACTCTGAAAAATCATCAAAAGTCAGGTTCAACCACAACCTCAGATGGAAGGGTCCATGTTTGTCTGTGTATATGACGATGGAGAAATCGCCAATGACGCTCAAACTGGTGTCTACTTTGCATCTGCAAAGGCAATCATGATTCACATCCATAAAGGTTTCAGCTTGTCCAAACTTATTCGCATAATAATGGACAAGGCAAATAGAGATCCAAGGGATGAAGTTCCATTTATTCACTTTAAATTTCCGACTAAAGTTTGTGGCCAACATGTGACATACACAACCACTCAAATCCAAGATGATGACGACTTGGATGGTGCTTTCAACATGATACAGGCCCTAACTGTTACATCCATTGAACTCTGCACCACCTACAACTCATGTACGAGACCTTCTAAAAATATTTCTTTAACACATTTTGATGTGCATAATCCACATCCAAACACTGAACCACAACAACAACTATTTGACCTTAACACTACCTACCTAGGGGATTGGGGAAATGATATACAGTCATATACCAAACTACTAACTAGTCTGTCTACCTCAAATATTTTTCAAACTCCTGCACATCACAACACCCAAAGGTTCTCACCTCCAACTATTGTAGAAGTTGAAAACTTAGGTCTACCTACAACATCCTTAGACGTATTTAGCGAAGATGAGGACAATATACTTTTTGATCAACATGATGACCATGACCAAAATCTAGATGTCCACACCATACAACAACAACACCCTCACCCTCAAACACATGTCCCCATTAACCCACCATAACACTTCGAATTATATGAAGAATACAACCAGACCACCACACAATGTTGCATGACAACTTTGAGTACGATGTTGGTACACTGACCCAAGGAATGAGGTTCCAAACAAAGGAACAACTTCTAGATGCTTTAAATAGGTACCACATAACAAACCATTACACCTACAAAACCACACACTCAAACAAAACAAGGTTGAAGGTGCAATGTGTGCAACACGTGTGTCCTTGGAAATGTCAAGCAATATTACGTACAAGGGACCAAGTGTGAGAAATTAGAAAGGTTGAAGGTGTGCACACATGTGCCACACAACTCATAACACAAGACCACAGGCACTTGGGCTCAAGAATAATATCTCAACATGTAAGACAAATGGTAGAGTCAGACCCATCCACACCAATTGCAACAATAATTTCTTTCATCCAGACCTCTATGAGAGATAACACAACCTACAAAAAGGCATGGTTGGCAAAACAACAAGCAATTGAAGATGTGTACGGAAATTGGGAACAGTCTTACAACCGATTGTTGTGCCTACTACAAGCCATGCAAACTTATTTGTCTGGGTTTGTATACAAGTTGAAAACCAGTCCAATTACAAATGGGGAGGAGGTCCTAGAAAACCAATAACACTTTCGAAGAGTGTTCTGGACATTCAAACCATGCATTGATGGCTTCCCATTTTGCAAACCAATAGTGCAAGTGGACGGAACCTTCCTTTACGGAAGGTATGGAGGCACCCTTCTAGTAACTGTTGCACAAGATGGGAGAAATAATATTTTTCCCATTGCATTTGCTATAGTAGAGGGTGAAACCGCCGAAGCTTGGTTTTTTTTCCTTAAAAACCTAAGGACACACATTACGCCTCAACAAAATTTATGCTTAATGTCAAACCGCCACAATTCAATCAGTGCAACATTCAACTGACCCAGTAGTGGCTAGACTGAAGGGAACTGCGTGTAGGTGTTTTGTATTCGACACATTGCACAAAATTTTACAAAAAGATTCAAGAATACAACTTTGAAAAAGGACCTCGTCAACATGGGTAAGTTATTACATGTAAATTTGTCTTTTTCATTTTTTTGGCTGTTAATTTTTCACACCCATTATTAGAAAATAATTTCTTCTTATAATTATATTTGTAGCGTACGCATTGACGGAGTCACGTTGTAACTACTACTACAACATCATTAAAGAAGACAACCCAAAAGCAGTAGCTTGGGTAGACCAAATTCCAAGGGAGCAGTGGTGTCTTGCATATGATCAAGGAAGAAGGTGGGGTCACGTAACAACGAATTTGGCTGAAGCAATAAATTTTGTCCTGAAGAAGACAAGAAATTTGCCAATTTCATCCATAGTATTGGCCACGTACACCAGGTGCAACACATACTTCACAAAAAAAGTACGCAAATAACTGCAATGGTCAGTGCTGATCATGTGTACTTTAAATATGCGACCAACTTCTTACAAGATGCAGACTCCAAGTCAAACATGCACCACATCCTTGAATTTGATAGAAATACCACAAGATTCAGAGTGGAGGAGATGGTCAATCCTAGAGAAGTATGTCCTGTAGGAAAATTTGTAGTCAGATTAGATGAAAGGTGGTGCGATTGTGGAAAGTTTCAAAAAATACATCTACCATGTTCACATGTTATTGCAGCTTGCAAGCATGCACATCACCACTTCAGCATGTACATAAGTCCCCATTATAGGTTGGATGTCATCATGAAAGTATATGACAATTTATTTGGTGAGTTAAGACATGAAGAATATTGGCCACCATACCAAGGGCCACAAGTTTGGCCTCATCCTGCCACAAAAAGGAGCGAGAGGGATCGTCCTAAATCAAGTAGAATTAGGATTGAGATGGACATTAAGGAAGGAAGACAATAAAAAAAGTGTTCCTATTATAGAACTGAAGGACACACAAGAAATCATTGTCCTAATAACCCTGCATTTAGATGATCTACATCAAATCACTTAGTTTATGTTGTACTTTTAATTGTGTTCAATAAATTTGTACTTGATTCAATTTAATGGTACATATTTTCTTATTATCTTTTATTGTTACTTATTTTACATAAACCAAAAACAAATGACAAAATTATTTAAAATACAATAATGAAATGCTTTCAAATTATTTTACTTATTTCCATCATTTTTAAAATATTTTTTACAAATTTTCAAAGTAATATACAATTTTTTAAAATTATCAAAAATTAAAAGATAACTGTAATTTCAATATTTATAAACATCTATTAAAAATAATTAATATTACACAAATTATAAAAAAAAATTAAATTGACTTTTATATTTTCAAATTACACATAAAATAAATTACTACACAATACAAAATCTATTTTTAAATCAACAAATTCAAAAAGAAAAAAATATTATTTTTTTTCTTTCAAATAATACCTAAAATAACTAAAACACAATACTAGATCTATTTAAAAAAAAATATTTAACCTTTAATGTAACATTTTTTACAAAAAGAAAACAAAAAATAACTCTTATATATATTTTATTAAAAAAATTAAAAAATATTAATTCTAATTTATTTAAAAAAAAACAAAAAAAAATACGAAACCAAGTTCAGAATTCAGATCCATGGGACTGAATTCTGACTTGGAATTCAAAAAAAAAATAAAACATTAAAGATTGGAATTTGGCTCCTGGAGGACCGAATTCCCAACTAAAATAAAAACAATGCTATTCATGTAAATTTAAGGCATAGTGTGCTATGCAGGTAAAAGAAGGAGCGAACAATGCTCTTTTGGAAAAAAAATCAAGAGGGAGAAGCGTGAAAAAATTCGTACACCATAATCTATAATTTTGATGAGCATGACTTTCTAAAACTTTATTTATTGATCATCTTTCATTTCGCCTTCTATTGTCTTTTAACAATTTTCTTTATAAAATAACATGAGATATATTTTTTAAGTGATTTTAAAATATTAAGAATGAAATAAATAAAAAATTACTTAAAAAATATCATATAAAATTTGTGAGACCATTTTTTTTTCTATTTTACACTCTGTCCTAAGGAGGGGTTGGGCTTGGCCTTTTCAAGGGCCCAAGTTCAGCCCACTTTGAAACCCCCAAGACTTTCTCACAATCACTTATTCTTCATTCTGCCACTTTTTACAAAGAATCGTTTCTCCCCCCTCCCTTGTAGTGCTACAAAGCTCTATTAGGGCACCAACTTTTGCCTTCCTAAGCTAGTGAGTCGTCCCTTTTCAGAGCTGCCTGAGCTTATATCTCCATGTAAATAGACATCAACCTTCCTTTTTCCAGCTGTGTTGTGGTGGCCCTGCATAGGGTTCGTTCTTGTAACTTTGTTTTGATTCAGATGTCGATATATTCCAGCTCCTTAATTTGTTCATGGAGTTGTGGTGCTCTTCCTTAAAGTTCGTTTTCGTTTAGCTAAGTCTCATTAAGGTAAGGGAAGTTAGAGTTTCACGTTATTTCTATTGTATGTGATTAGTGTTTTGTGGAATATGAGACAAGATTGGGAAAAACGTTAGTTTTTGGTGTATTTCCAAGTTAGGGGTTCAAATATTCATGAAACTATGATATTTGACGTTATTTTTCGTATTCTGTAAGCGTCGGGTGGTCGCTGGGCGACTATGTCTTTTTCTGATATGTGCAGTTTTAGTAAAATTTGGATTGAGCTCAAATTTGGAAATTTGGTTCATAACATAATTTTGTGGTATGACCAGTTGGATCATCGATTAGATGTCTATAGCTTGAGAAATGTGTCACGCATTACCGCAGTGATTTTGGTTTTGTGATAATAAATTTTCTTAGGAATTTTGGTGTAAGAATTATGGTTGTGTGTTGTGCTTGATTGTATGAAATTGCAGGTACTTAAATGTTGACACTCACTTATTTGGGATAAATACTATTTTGTGATATATGTATGTCATGGTATGCATTTATAAAGTATGAGATTAAATGAAATCTTGTTATGTTGAGTATAAAATGGAAAACATGACTTGTTTGGTTGGTGGTGGATTGGCATGAGACTTGAATGATTGAGATGGCATGTGGAAATTGTTGGTAAAAGAGTTTCAAGGAAAACTCTTGGTGATGGTGGTTAGTGTATACCTTCATATAGGAGATGTCTAGATAAAGGAAGGTATCCTGAATTCTAATAATCGTTCACGCTCACATAGAGCAGAATGATTTATGTGGTGAAAGTGGCAGGAGGTCCTAGTCTTAGGACATATTGGGCCCAAGACATTAGAGGATTAACCATGTGTGTGGTTGGGTGATAACCATGCGTCTAGACTCTACAGAGTTTAGAAACCAGCACAGGTGCATACTTCCTTTAAAATTCTATATCAAGAGTATGATCTGGATATTGAGTTGGAGAGTCCTTTAATTGTTTGCTTTCACATGTTTTGGGTGCTTACTGCTTTGCTTGTCTATAACTTGTTTTATAATTTGCTTGCTCAATAACATGTTAAATATTTTACTCTAGCTTACCCTTTATCTTTGTTTTTGTTCTCTTTTTTGGCTTTTTCCTTCTGCGATGATCACCAAATCCTTGGTGTGAGCAGATGTGGAGACTCTTGGTGATCATGATGTTGTCGGGGAGGCTGCGATGTAGTTAGGCTTCCTAGCTCCTTTATCGCTCATTGTTGATCATTCCTTCTTGTGTACTATTATTTTGTAGTTGTGTCTTTGGACCTCCATTTCAGTATAAATTGGGATAACTGTAAAAGGTTAATTCTAATATACTTTATGTAGGTGCTCTATTTTATACTTTAAACCTGAGACGTTCTATAAATTAAAATTATTTTACTAAATTGGGACGTTACAAAATTATAAAAGAAAATAATTAAAATTTATAATAATTTTTTTTAAAATTTATGTAATATTCCACAGAATCACATGACAACGAACAAAACACCGATGAGGAAAACATGACAGAAGCAAGAAGCCATGTGAAGAAAATTTTATTTCTCAATTTGATTTTTTGTCCTTGAGGATTATCATGCACATACTCTTATACCTTATTGGACATAAATTCAAAAATAAAATTTTGGTAAAAAAAACACAACCAAAATATTTAATAAATGGTCTGTATAAATCGTTGAAAGTTTCATTTTTTTTTTAAATTCATTTGTTTTTATTAAACAAGTTTTATGTTTTCAGTTTAAAGGTTTTCTTTAATTGTTTTCATTACTAATTAATAATTCCATTATTTCATTAAGATTGTAATTAATGATTATTCTACACGTTTCAAAATATATTATTAATTTTTGTGAACATATTAAATTAAAAATTATCAAATGTGTAAAAATATTTTTCGTTTTTATCAATCGGACAAACTTAAGTTAATAAATAAAATAGTTTAGTTACGCTTTTAAAAATAAATTATATTTAAAATAAATGTATACAATATATGTAAACACTTGTTTAAATAAATACATTTCAAAATAAAAACTATTATTTTTTATCTTAATATCCGATCAGTTAGAAATGATTCCTAATACCTCAACTTTTGTAAAATATGATAAAATTCCAAAAAAAAAAAAAAAAAAAACAAAAGAAATAAAAAAAAAAAAAAAAAAAAAAAAAAAAAAACAAAAAACAAATGGAATAGTTTATAGGGAAGACAAATAAGAGAATGTAAAGAGAGGGAGAATGAAAGGAAAAAAGAAAGCAAGTGAGGTGGGGCATAACAATTATTCCCAATAAGAAACCCAAAAAATTATCTTACAATAATATTCCATTTGTCTTTTATAATTTTCAATTTCTTTTTATCTTACATTTGAATCTCTTAAATAACATTTCAAATTTAAATAAAACGATCTAAAACAAATAATATACAATAAAAAAAAATAATTGAAACAATTTTTATTAGATTTTAAAATCAATCATACACAACAACATTGATATAAAAATTTTTGTTCGTTACAGAAACCACTCTTAAACCCCTTTGCTGTGCAAACTTTGTTGCAACCATTTCCAGTGCATGGACCGATGCAATGAAGATTCGCATTTACCATTCTTGTTGCTGCTTCTGCTACTGCTCCTCCTGTATCGAGAAATCACCATAAAATTATTATGAAATTTCATCATAAAAATTATATCAAACTTCACATGGATTTATGTATGTGATTTTCCTTCATTCAAGAGAAAAATAAAATAAAACTGGAAATATTAAATAAATATTATCTTCACACGCATTATATGGTAGATACTAAATTAGAGAAATGAAAGTATTGTTTTTACTAATTACCTGTTGTGAGAACCACAGCAACAAATAGAACACTGAAGAGAAAAGGATGACAGAAGCGAGAAGCCATTTCCAAATAATTCTTTTTTTTTTTAGTTTGATAGTTTTTTCTCCGATGAGATAAAAGTTTCATATGTACTCATTATTTATAAAGGCTATTCAGGATTATTATGCACTATTCATTATACCTTATTGGACATAAATTCAAAAATGTGGTTTTGGTCAAAAAAACGCCACAAAAGTTATTTAATAAACAATATTCATATATTTTCCACTTTAAGAGGATTTATTTAAGTATTTTGAGGAAATTAGTGAAGAATGATAATACGTTTCTTTTTTTCTTCATTAATTTACTTAATATATATTGTAATTAATAACTATTCTAAATAAATTTTTAATTTTTTTGAACATATTAAATTAAAAATTAAGTAATAAATTAGTGTGTAAAAATATTATTATTTTTATCATTTAGTCAAATTTAAATTAATAAATTAAGTAATATTAGCTACTTATTGTAAGAATAAATATGTTTAACAAATTTTGTTATAATATATATAAACACTTAAATAAAGACAATTCAAAATAAAAACTTATTTTTATTTATGTTAATATAAATTAATCATAGTTGGATATAAAAGTTAATATTATTCTGAATTTAAGTAATAAAAAAGAAATAAATTTTAAACACTTCAAACTTAAGTGTATAATAATATGAATTATTAATTCTAACCTAAAAAAAGTTTCTGATTGTTAAAAAGAATTGTTAAATATATGTTTCATATCCTTATTTAAATGAATGTTAAAAAAATTGTTAAATATAGTTTACTTTTTGAATAATTAATAGTTTATTTATTAATTTAAATTTAATAATTGGTATAAAAAATAAGAATGTTTTTACTCATCAGTATTGTTAATTAATTTTTAATTTAATATAATCACAAAATATATATATATATATATATATATATATATATATATATATATATATATTATGGTGAT
>Ga0214544_1008225_pt1 | contig 17577 bp, 19 predicted proteins | sample CNSS3metaG_FD_160074 | JGI IMG/M metagenome (GOLD analysis project Ga0214544, IMG submission 160074) | Root nodule microbial communities from cowpea collected in UCLA plant growth center, Los Angeles, California, USA - CNSS3 | ecosystem: Host-associated > Plants > Roots > Nodule | place: USA... | reverse complement strand
AAAAAAAAGAAAAGAAAAAAAAGGTTTAAAGTAATTCCGCACCTTGAATCTGAACTGAATAATGAAGTAAAGTCAATCCCAAAATGCAAACCCCCTAATTAAGTCTCCTCTTGCTCCAATAATAATAACTCTTTACACTCTCTCTCTCTCTGTGACGCGACTCAATTCACCTTTTTCGTGTTCACAAAGTTGCTCTCAATCTTCAATCCTATATATACGCACGCATTCCCAAACAAACGCCACCACCAAACTCTCTGTATCTTCGTTTTTAGCATTTCTCCGAAACCGATACCAAAATGCATCTCTACAATGCATGGCTTCCGCCGCCGGTGGCCGCTCAGACAGCCGCAGAGCGCGACTCCTTCACTCGCGTCATCGCCGCCGTCAAGTCCTCCTTCCGACCCGACGATCCCGAATCCGTCTTCCCCACTCTCAAATTCATATCCGTCCTCGACCTGTCAGTTTCTACTCTCATTTCCAATCTCCGTCTCTTCCTTTTCCCTAATTCATCATTAATTTATGATTTCTGTTTTCATTTCATCTCTTTTAGCTTTCGCTTTCGGCGTATTTCTCCGCCGTACGGCTTAATTGAGAAGATTCTGGAATATCGCCTTGATTGTTTTTTATTTTTTTTTTTTCGTTTTAAGTTTTTACTTTTAGCTAGTGCTGTGGTGCGAGGTTTTTCGTGCTTGTGCCGTGAGGAAATGCTGTTGAATTTGTGATCGGAGGTTTCGGAGGAGTTAGTAAAACGCCGAGGAGTGTGAGATTCATGGTCTTGTGAGCGGTTTTGCAGATTATGTGAATTGAAGAATAGCTTCGGGGAGTGGGGGTTTGACTTTGTTTATAATTGGGTTTGCATGTTTGATTTTTCTTAATTACTAGGAAATGACGTTGAACTTGTGATAGAAGGTTGGGAAGAAGTTACTTAAAGGCTTAGGTGTGTGAGAATCGTGGTTTTTGTGAGCAGTTTTGCAAAGTATGTGAACGGAAGGATAGTTCCGGAGAGTGCTGGATTGACTTCGTTTATAATTGTTTTTGCATGTTTGATTCTGCTTAATTACAAGGAAATGATGATTGTTTTTCTCTTCTAAATAAATTATTCGAACAAGATTAAGTAATTTCTTCCGCTGTTTGTTGTGAAGTTATTTTGTGCTTAATTAACACTAAAAAGGACTTAGTATTTTGTTATATTAACTGTTAAATTTCTTCAGAGGTTGTGTAATACTGTTATTACTTGTTTTGGTGTATGTTAGCTGATGGAACACTTTTCTTATAAATAAGGTTTTAAATTATAATTGTAGTCTTAGTTTCATCACAATCCTTGAGATTGTGGGAAATTTTGGACAAACGCGGTTGCTGCAGCCATAATTGCAGTTGGTGTCATTCCAAAAAACCTTATTTGTTTTGCTTGATTTGAAACCACGTTCGAGAACTGTTGTTTAAATCTTTGGTTGCAAGTAATGGCTCTGCTTTGCTTCCAAAACTGCATTATAATCTATTAGTAGTGGATTTGAGTTTTTCCCCCACTCAATTTGTATTCAGAGACAGAGTTTGTTGCTGGGTCGAATCTAACTTTTATGCTTGTTGTGCAGTTTCATAAAGGCAAAAAGTGATGTTTCTTTGGAGGATGTTCGCGACCTTGCTCAGATGGGCCTTGAGATATTTCATGTGGCCCGTAATAAGCTTTATGCTCAGGTGCTGCTGCATTTTATCTTGGATGAAACACGGAGTGTTTATTTTTGGTCTCTGCTTGCTCTTAAATGATTGTATCATTTTTTGTTTATTAGGTTAGATGGGGAAATTTAGTGGTCAGATTACTCAACAAATATAGGAAAAAGATTACACTGAGTGTTGGATGGAGGCCCCTGTATGATACACTGATTACCACACACTTTACTAGGTGAGTTTTATATCGGTACTGTTTCTGCTTCAGCCTTAATTGGTTTAAAATTATTCTGTACTTAATTTGTGATTCTTAGTTAGCTAAATAAAAAGAACAAAGGAAAAATAAAAGAAATGAAGACTAATCTCAAGGATTCAATGCTTGAGGTTGCAGTAAATCACAAGTTACCTTTGCTATAAGCATAAGTTTGTCTTTGAATTCAATTTTGTAATTTATTTTTCATTTACTTTTGAACTTAATAATCTCTTGTCTCTTAATCAAAATATAGAATTGAAAATATTCAACAGCTTATTTCTTTTCTGCATATGAGATTTCAAAATTGTTGGTTGGGGATTTTGAATTATATTCTCGTTGCAGAAGTACAGGTCCAGAAGGTTGGAGAATAAGACAACGACACTTTGAAACTATAACATACCTTGTCCAGTCCTGCCGGAGATTCTTCCCATCAGGTTCTGCCTTTGAGATATGGTCTGAGTTTAAGTGAGTGCTTTGGTGATGTTTCCTCATAATCTTGAATTATTACGAGAGTTTGCCTTTTATTTTGTTTTGTACTTTATATTGATATTGATGATGAGCTGAATTAACATGAAATTCCTGTGGATCAATACTTCCATTGAATGGAATCATACTGGACCTGCACTAGGAATTATACTCTTTTCCCAATTTAAGATTATTTAATTTGTTTTCTTCTTAATTCCTTTTCTTTGGGTCATTTGATAATTTGTAGATCTTTGTTGCAAAACCCGTGGCATAATTCATCCTTTGAAGGTTCAGGCTTTGCAAGACTCTTTCTCCCAACAAATATGGATAATGAGGCCTTTTTTACCCAGTAAGAAGCATAAAATTCTTAGGACTTTTTTGGTGTCATATATGACATGACTTCCTGTGGAGTAAAATTTTATAATTGGATTGGCAGTGATTGGATAAGAGAGTGTATAGACTTGTGGGAATCTATACCAAATTGCCAATTCTGGAACAATCAATGGGCAGATGTCATAGCTCGTGTTATCAAAAATTACCACAATGTTGACTGGGACTGCTTCTTGCCTTTGCTTTTTGCTAGATACTTGAATATGTTTGAGGTGAGTGTGTAAGTTCTTCTGGGAATGTTTGATTAGATATTTTTTCATTCTTCTGACAAGGTTGATTTTATTTACACTTTGATTAAATATTTTAGCATCAGGCGTATATGAACTGAAAATGATTAGGAAATAGATACATTTTATCTCTCTGAAGACTTGTTTATTCTAAAGCTTGAATCTTGTTATATTCCTGTCCTCTTTCTTTGTTAAATTAATATTGAAAACCTTAAAGGGTTGGGGCTCCCCCACCTAATGCATATTTTTTAGAAACTCTCTCCTGTGACTTCTCTAAATTTTTACTTTTTAATTTGTGCGTGAACTAATTTTAACTTATGCAGAAATTTATTTCATTTTTTTCTTCTTATTTTTCTCTTCTGGAAGTCTTTATGGAGAAGTTTGACCAAACAGACCCTGACATAATTGATAGTTAGGATAATAAACTGTAACTGGCATAACTAACTACATCTAGCAAAGGCTAATCTATTGCTTTCAACAGAAGCTAAAATACTTAAGCTAATATACAATCACATATACTTTCTTCCCCTCTACAAATTTAGGGTGAAAGCTACGAACAACTGAGAACTCTTGAGGTTGGCTCTTAGATTCTAGAACTGAGCCTCTTTAGATGAGACCGGCTGAGAATGTCAGCAACTTGTTCTTAAGCAGGAACATGGTCAAGAGTGAGAGATTTATCAGCACCTTCTTCAGGGCAAAGAAAATATTTATTTTTGTGTGCTCAGTCTAAGAGTGAAGCACATGACTGTTTCTTGGAGCCACACTACTCGGATTGTCTGAGTAGATAATAGTGGTTCTGGTAGGAACCTAGAGCTCACGAAGAAGAGATTGAACTGAAATGACTTCAGTAGCTGCCAAGGCTAAGGTTCTGTATTCTTATGCTTTAGCACTCAAGCAAGCAACATAAGTCTACTTCATAGAGTGTCAAGAGATTGGATTCTGCCCTAGAAAGAGACGGACATCTGAGGGTGGCCGTCTATCATCCACATCAAATGCCCAAGCAGCATCACAGAAGGCACATAGGCTCAGTGAAGTGTAACTTTTAGCTCTTGTTGTGAAGTCCTTACTTTGCTAGGGAAACTAGCTAATGCATTTTCAAATTTCTGTAAGAAGTAAATTGGGCATCCTTTGGCTACACCATTATGATTAGTTGATCTGTTGATACACCCTTGTCTTTCCCTGCTGTGTTTTGTGTAAATTGTATTACCTCAGCTAATTGATCTATATTTGCATTGATTACCTTATGAGATTCACAACTTGTTTAGTAATTTGGATCAAACCATTCTTGTAAATCACAGGTACCTGTTGCTAATGGAAGTGGTTCATACCCCTTTTCACTAGATGTCCCAAGAAACACTAGGTTCTTGTTCTCTAATAAAACTTCTATTCCTGCAAAGGCTATCTCCAAATCAATAGTAAGCAAATATGTTGCTATTACTTTTGTGAGATTCTAACATTGGAACCATGTTCTGATTTCTTAATTTTAGTTTAGTAATTTTTTTAATTGAAACTGCAGGTATATTTACTAAAACCTGGCAGTCCATCACAGCAGCACTTTGAAAAATTGATCAACATTTTGGAACAGTTTGTTTACTCACTTATTGCTCCAAATACTTTGCCTAACTAAGCTTGCTTTCTCTTTAATTCTGTTGTTTACTTAATTTTTTATTGGCATTTATTCTTGTAGATATTATCATCCCTCAAACGGGGGTCGATGGACCTACGCCTTGGAACGGCTTTTGTTTCATTTGGTGTTTCAATTTCAAAAGCGTCTACAGAATGAACAGTTGTAAGAATCAATTATAAATTGTCATATACTTTTTCATGTGTGTCAGTTTTCTGCAACTGAAGTGGTTCTGTATGACAGGAGCACAAATAATAGAAGACCCACTGAACAGCTTCTTGGGGAATCAGAGAGGGTTTTCTTTGTTAATTCAGTGCTTAAGTTAATTGACCGCGGTCAATACAGCAAGAATGAACATCTCTCTGAGACAGTTGCTGCAGCAACTTCTATACTGTCCTATGTAGAACCCTCATTAGTTCTGCCATTTGTGGCATCTCGGTTCCATATGGCCCTTGAGACGGTTAGTAATGTTTCACAAATTTTAGGTTAAAGTTGAGTAGCTATGTGTGATCAATGTCATATGGAAAGAATAATATTTTTTCTTTATAGAATGTCTCCCAAGGTTATGATATATTCTTGTCAATGTGTAAGTGATATATTTGATTATATTAGTTTCTCTTCCTGATCAAATTCTTTTAGCCTGTCCAGATTGTATGATATATTCTTTTGAATCTATAATTGATATATTTGATAAGATTACTTTGCTTTTCTGACCAAAATCATTGTGCCTAGTCAGATGACTGCCACCCACCAGTTGAAAATTGCAGTTATGTCAGTGGCATTTGTTGGGCGTTCACTGTTTTATACATCTGTATCAGCTTGCTCCAAGAAGCCACTTGATCTTGGTGGTGGTGATGAAACATTCGTTGATCTTATGGGGGTTTCATTATCTAATGCATTACTTGGCATGGATGCTAATGACCCTCCAAAAACCTTGGCTACCATGCAATTAATTGGTTCCATATTTTCAAATGTAAGCTTTCAACTTTTAGACATATTGAATAAATAACTTCTTATATAGGTAAATCTTAACCTTATCTACCTTATAAATGCAGTTGGCTTTATTGGATGATAAAATTGATGACCTATCATTTATGCCTATGGTCCGCTTTTCAGAGTGGCTGGATGAGTTCTTATGCCGTCTGTTTTCCTTACTTCAACACTTGGAACCCAGCAGTGTTATGTAAGTAACAGTGCTAAGGTCCCCTCAGTTGCATGTTAAATTTATTTGAAAACCATGTTTAACTGGATTTTTTATGTTATTATGCTTTATATTGAGTAACTGGTTTCTGGTACATTAGAAATGAGGGTCTGCAGTCATCAGCAACAACAGGAACTTTCCTAGTTGATGATGGTCCATACTACTTCTGTGTGCTTGAAATTCTGTTTGGGAGGCTTTCTAATTCACTGTATAATCAGGTATTACTTTGTGAGTTTAAAATACTTAATAGTTACTTCAATTTCTCGGCTAATATATTGTCTTGCATTTCACGGATATGTCAATAGGCTCTGAAGAAAATTTCCAAGTTTGTGAAGACAAATATTCTTCCTGGTGCTGTTGCAGAGGTTGGACTGCTCTGTTGTGCCTGTGTTCACTCGAACCCAGAAGAAGCAGTTAGTCAACTTGTTGAGCCAATCTTACTGTCTGTGATATCTTCTTTGAAAGGAACACCACGCACTGGATTTGGAGGAGGAGGGACTTTTGATGCGTCTGCTTCACCAAAGGCACCTTTCTTGGTCCTGTGATTATCTTTTACTGCTATACTGCTTCTGGATTTTCTTGAAAGCGGGCACTTTTTTTCAGGTTAGGTCCACAATTTCACCAGCTCTTGAGGCTGCAATTGACTATCAACTTAAGATATTGTCAGTTTGCATCACATATGGAGGTCCAGCACTCCTTCGCTACAAGGATCAATTCAAAGAAGCTGTCTTCTTGGCTTTTGACTCACCATCTTGGAAGGTCTTTTTATTTCCATGCTTATATTTTTCTTCAAATAGGTTGATTATGTTACAAATAAACGTGAATTTCTGTGGATAATAGTGGAGTTTCCATTGGTTCCTAATCTATTTGATTGTTACTTCCAATGATAGGTTAATGGGGCTGCTGATCATCTTCTTCGGTCTCTTCTAGGAAGTCAGATTCATTATTATCCAATTGACCAGTATAAGTATGTATATATAAGTGTTTGACTATGTTTATTTAGTTTTTTTCAGTCCTCATTCTGTGGTTTATATCTTTCTCTGGAAATTTAAATGTTAAATTTTTTGTTTTATAGGTGTGTTCTTAGTCACCCTGATGCTGTTGCTCTTGAAGAATGGATTAGCACAAAAGGTTTTTCCAGTCAGGAAAGCTTTATCCCAAAATGGCATATTCCTTGTGATGAAGAAATTCATTTTGCAAATGATCTTATAGACATTCACTTCCAGTCAGCTTTGGATGATCTGTTGAAAATATGCGAGTCTAAAATCCATGCAGACCAAGGTATGAGAAATAGGCATGTCTCAAGTAGTTTATAATTTCTTGCTGATAAAAACAAAAAAGTTTATACTTTACCTCGTCATCCTTAGCAAGATAAATTATTTGAGTTCCCTTTTGACATGACATGGTTAAAATCTGGTATTGATTATGAATTTTATTTCTTGAAAAGAAATTTCCTCCACTGCTTTCCAGTGTAACAATCTGCTGATCATGATGCAGACATATTGGGATGGTAGTGTTCCATGAAGGAAGTTCTTCCTAGCTTAATGCAAATTTTAACTGTTATATTGAATGTGATTTGTCACGCAGGGGATGAGAAAGAGCACTTGAAAGTGACTCTTCTACGTATTGAATCAACATTGCAAGGGCTTTTTTCATGTTTGCCTGACTTTGTTCCAGACTCAAGAAATGGAATGAATGAAGATTCAAACAATCTGTTTTTAATTGCTGGGGCAACAGGTTGTACTGTTGGTAGTACTGCTCTGAGAGAAAAAGCTGCTGAGATTATACATGTAGCCTGCAAGTAAGGATTATGCTATGCTGCTGTACATTGTTTCTTTAACTTATGTTGCTGTTCACAAATCCTGATAATTTTTCTTTTTTTGGATTAATAGATATGTCCTGGAGAAAAAATCAGATGACAGCATCCTGTTGATACTGATTATTCGCATCATTGATGCTTTAGGAAACTATGGTATCCGTGTCTGAATAAGTTTTCAAATATTAATCTGTATAGTTTGTAAATATGCTGGCTAATTTTGTTTCATTCCGTTTATCCGCAGGAAGTTTGGAATTTGATGAGTGGTCTAGTCATAGACAGGCCTGGAAATTAGAATCTGCTGCCATAATAGAACCACCCATTAATTTCATTGTATCATCTCATTCTAATGGAAAGAAAAGGTATTGGTAGACAGCTCATCTATCTTGATTACAGGAACAGTGTTCCATTCCAAGACCATTTTAATAAATCTCTGATGCTTGGTGTCTATCCAGACCAAGGTGGGCACTTATCGATAAGGCATTTATGCACAGTACCTGGAGGTCTTCACAAGCATCCTATCATCTTTACCGTACAAATGGGAATTTCTGCCCATCTGATCACGTAACTATTTTGATGGACGATTTGCTGACTCTCTCGCTGCATAGCTATGAAACTGTTCGCCTGTTAGTGAGAAACCCTTGGCTAACTGAAACATTAATGTTTTATATGTTCTACTTTTTTGCATTAGCGTTTCATTTGAGATATATATATATATATATATATATATATATATATATATATATATATATATATATATATATATATATATATATATATATATATGCATGTATGTAAATTCTCATGCTTAATCTTAGTAGTTAGATTAGCCATATTCAATGAACAATCAAAGAATCCCGAGTTCTTTGAAGGAGGAAAAAATAGAATAATGAAATTAGTTCAAACTTAAAAAGGGAGAAAAAAGCTCGAATTTTTAACCTGCCTCATATTTCCATTCTCCTCTAAATTTCTCACCTATTTTACCTACACAAAAAAATAAAGTATAATTGTAAAAGTATAACTTAAAACAGTTTCTCATTCAATTATATAACATGCTTTCTTAATATTGGCACAGTACTTTTCTACACCTGATTGAAATTTCTCATATAATCCAGGCTTGCAGGAAAATCTCTAGTGAAGCTGATTAAGAGATGGCCATCTTTGATTTCAAAATGTGTTATCACTCTTACGAACAACTTGAAGGATCTCAATGCCGAGGAATATGCAGTCTTGGGTTCTTGTTCAGTCCTTGCCTCACAAACAGTTCTCAAACATCTGACTACAGTAATTGTCAAGGATGATGTTCTTAAAATTGTTTTTCTGGATGGTTAATTCTTTTATGTCTCATTATTTTCTTTGATTTCAGGATCCAAAGTCATTTTCTTCATTTATCTTGGCAATTCTTTCAAGGTAATTCCATTTTCTCTGTTTACTGTTTTGGATGAATTTTGTTCTGGTGTGTAACATTAGAGAATAATACTTTCGTGGTTTCTTTTTGAAGTTCTCATCATGAATCCTTGAAAGCTCAGAAAGCAATTAATGAGGTAAACTTATCCTGCATCGGATTATCACAGTTTCATTATGTGCTATAGATGATTCAACATTTCCATGGTTTCAACAGCTTTTTGTGAAGTACAACATTCAATTTTCTGGAGTATCTAGAAGCTTCTTCAGGATCTCAGACAAAGAAAATCATACTGGTGGACTGGGGTTCTCAGATTTGGTTTCTCAGATTGGTTCAATGAGTTTTGATTCTACTGGCTTGCATTGGAGGTAAATGTGAACCATTTAGCTCGAAAATCATTTGACACTAATGATAGATGAGTTCCTCATGCATATTTGGATTCTGTCTCCCTGCTATTTCTTATTTATTTGTCATAGCTTACATGCTGCCCAGCAATTTTTTAACAAGTTTATATTCTTTCATATTTAAAACATTGATTTAATAGTTACCTTTTTCAGGTATAATTTGATGGCTAACAGAGTTCTGCTTCTTCTGGCTTTGGCATCTCGGAACCATCCAAATTCATCATCTAAAATTCTGAGTGAAACTGCTGGTTTGTATAGCTTCTTTTCTTTTTGATCTCTGTATTTTATTTTATTGAACTTTCCTTTTGCAGTTCCAAGTAGTATTACTGCTTTGATTTTTTTCAATGTCTTTATGTCATTCATGTTGTTGCTCATATAGGACACTTTCTGAAGAATTTGAAAAGTCAACTTCCTCAGACAAGGATACTTGCAATTTCAGCTTTGAATACACTATTAAAGGAATCACCATATAAGTCGTCTCTTGGTGCGAAATCGGCTGAATTTGAGGAATTGCAAGAGCATGTCAAATCATCCCTTGAAGGAACTTTAACTCAAACTTTTCAGGAAGAGGGTTTCTTCAATGAGACACTGACTAGTCTTTCTCATGTTCATATAATAACTGATACTGAAACTGCTTCAAGAGGAAGTCAGGGAGATTCGAGTTTCCAAAGCTTAGCAGACAAATCCATAACTCGTTTTTATTTTGAATTTTCCGCTTCATGGCCACGTACACCAAGTTGGATCTCATTTTTAGGAAGTGATACATTCTACTCAAGTTTTGCACGTATTTTTAAACGACTGGTACAAGAATGTGGCATGCCTGTTGTGTTGGCTCTTAAAGGCGCAGTAGATGAGTTTACAACTGCTAAGGAGAGGTCTAAACAATGTGTGGCTGCTGAAGCATTGGCGGGTGTGCTACATTCTGATATTGATGGTTTATCAGGAACATGGGAAAGTTGGCTGATGCCTCAGTTGAAGAATATCATTTTAACCCAATCTGTTGAATCAGTTTCAGAGTGGGCATCTTGCATACGGTATGCAGTTACTGGTAAAGGGAAGTATGGAACAAGAGTTCCTCTTTTGCGACAAAAAATTCTGGATTCTTTGATGACATCTTTACCCCCAACAGTAGCTACCACTGTTACAGCCAAGCGATATGCTTTTCTGGCAGCTGCACTTATAGAAATATCCCCTCAGAAAATGCCAGTATCTGAAATCCAGCTCCACAATACACTTCTGAAGGAAGTTCTTGGAAATATGCACCACTCATCAGCCCAAGTAAGTATCCTCTTTGATCTCATATCTGCAATAAATCTTGAATTGAATATATCCCTTCCAATACTCCTTATCTGTTATCTTCCCTCCTATCTGTTGCCAGCCAATTGGAGACAGGAAATAAAACTACAAAACCATGGATTGACTACTCTTGAAATACATAATGATTTAAATAGTTTTATCTAACATATACAGTGTCACTATCAACAGCATCCTTTTGAAATACAACTAGCCTCTACACTAACTATATTTGCGATTTGTTGTCTTAGGTATTAAATTGTAAACTGAATTCTGGTCCTCCATGCTTTGTTCAAAGTGGCTCATCAATTGACAATTATATTACCTTGATTGTTCAGAGTTAATTCATATTGGACTTATTTGTATACCTTGATAGGATTTGCCAAGCTGGATAGTTGATCTAGATTCAGGATATTAATTTGGTATAGTTTGATTGATATACTAATAAACTATCTGAATGGATTTTTGTAATCAAGAAACACATTAGGTTTAAAATTTATGTTAGATGGTCATTCAATAGTTTAAAACACTACCGAACCTTAGGCTGCACTTGTAACATTATGACTGATTAATGTGATCTATTTCATGGACAAATTAATGTAATGATGTTTAAGTTTGTTATGTCATTAACTAATGGATTACATTCTTTGGCATTTATTTGAAGAAAGAGGATTAAGCGATAGGTGATTTTGCTGGCGTATGAAATCACTCTTGGTTGATTGTTTAGGCTCATGCTAGCAAGTATCCTTGAGTGTTCACTTGTATATAAGCTGTGTTTTTTGTTTATCTCACTTTAGAATTAAATATAATATATATATATATATATATATATATATATATATATATAGATTTGGTTTGGTTTGGATTATAAGTTAATATATTTTATTTAAAGTTTTAAATTAACCTATAGTCCTCACATTAGGCTATTTCATAAGGTCTTTTAGACAAAAAATGGAAATCTTTGCAAGAAATTTGTCAAAATAGTCTGTCAATTTCTTAACCTAAGTGTGGTCTGGTTGTATATGAAATATATTATCTCCATTTGTTTTCTCAACACATCCTTGCTTTACATTTGGATAATACCATAGTGGTGCAAATAAATGGTGTATGGTGTACTTTTTCTGGGTTAAGTAATATGAATATACAAGTTGAAACTAGTTTCTTAATTGTTTGTGGTTCTGACCTATTTCAATTTGTCTATGCAACAGGTGAGGGAGGCTCTAGGGGTTACCCTTTCTGTATTGTGCTCTAACATTAGGCTATACCATTCGAGTCATCAGGATGGGAGAAGTGACAATGTTGATAGTTTGATGAAAGATGAAAGCTGGGTTCAGTTTCTTACAAAGCGAGCAGCTGAAGCAGTCGTGAACATTCAGATTGCTACACAGTCGGATAAAGTAGTGAATCCTGTAGATGGAAGTTCTCAAAATGGGCATGTGGATGGTGATTCACAAGATGACATGAAATGGATGGAAACGGTACCAATGAAATGACTGAGTTTAGATTTTGCTTTTACTTTGAATTATTGCTAATTATTTACCATTCCAAACATATGTAGCTACTCTACTTCATCATCTCATCCTTGAAGTCAGGGAGATCCTCGTATCTACTTGATGTGCTTGTGGGGCTTCTGTATCCTGTGATTTGCTTGCAGGTTTGAGCTATATATTGACTATAGTTATTTGAACTTTTACTTTGACGTCATTGTAACTTATCTGATTTCTTAACATGTGATTTTCGTTGGTTTATGCTTCTTTTTGACATTTTGTTTGGTTTTATGTGTATGCTTTTAATTTTCTTGAGATTTTTGCACTTGATTCTTTAGCAACTCCAAACTTTTGGGCATCTATCTTTTTCCAGGAATTAATTTTAGGTTGATATATGTTGACTTGGTTTTCCATTGGTGTTAACTTACCTACAAGATTCTAGTTCTTCCAATGTTTTAAACAGTAATAAGATTGACCATAGTTACATCTAGAATATATGTTCCTGAAACTCTTAATATTTTGAGGCTACTGAACGAATACTTGTGAATCCTTTCATCTAAGGACACTTCAATTGAGGTGTAGTTTTATGGTAATACAAGTTTGGTGATCAATAAAACAGACATATAAGTGTTAATTTATGATTGCTTACGTTGGAAGACTTAATGAAGGTGATACTTTTCACATTCTTTGACCTGTAGAGCATCTGTATTAATTAAAAGTGTAAAAAATGCAATTCTCGAATACCTATTCTATTTGGTTCTATGATCACTCAAGTAGAGAAGGTATCAATTATCACACTTCTGAATAATTTTATTTTCTTTTGAAGGAAACATCAAATAAGGATTTATCAACATTAGCCAAGGCAGCATTTGAATTGCTTAAATGGATGATCGTTTGGGAACCTCACCTTCAGAAGGCTGTATCTGTGATTCTCTCTGCTGCCAATGATTCCAACTGGCGGACTAGATCTGCTACATTGACATATCTGCGTACCTTCATGTACAGGTACCATGATCTTGTGTCAGGTTTGCTTTGGCATACCATACTCTAAATGGCTACGAATGCCTTATTATATGTATCTAGCTTCATGAGATAATATTTTCTCAACAGTTATTGTATTTGCATCCATGTTTTTAGTATCCGCAACACTTACTTAACAGAGTTTTTACACTGATTATTCTATTCTCATTGATTTCACACTTTTGTTTGTTCTGAAGCAAATAAAATTTTTTGTTCCTCTTTTAACAGGCACACTTTTATTCTCTCAAGTTCAAAAAAGAAAGAAATATGGGGAACTGTTGAGAAGTTACTAGTAGACAATCAAATTGAGGCAAGTTCTTTCTTAGAAGTTATTTGAATAGAAATGCAGAATACTTTTTTTCTTCTTTTAACTTTAAAAAGAAATTTGGGTAATATAGCTTGGGATGCTTGTGCTTTACAGAACATGCTATCATTACACTCTTTTTACCCTAGTCAACACTGCAGTTTTTAGCAGTGAGGTACCTGTCGTGCCTTTATAAACTGAGTTGTGGACAGGACTTAGATAGCAATACATGGGAGCTTGTGATTTTCCTGTAGAGGAAAGCATGATATACCTTAAAATGCTTATATGTTGTTCCCAATAGCAGTTTTCCTTTTGCAGACAATCCATATCAACGTATATTTTAGAGAGGCCATTCATTATTGATGGTTGCCATTTACATTCAGTCTTAATCTTTTCACCAGGTAAGAGAACATGCTGCAGCCGTTTTAGCAGGCTTAATGAAGGGCGGAGATGAAGACCTGGCTACAGATTTCCGTGGTAGAGCATATATAGAGGCAAATAATGTACATAAAAGAAGAAAGTCAAGGTTATTCTTTGCCTCTTAATCTTCGAAAGTTTAGTTACTTTTGTACAGAAATGGACCTCAAAGCAAGCCTACATTCTGGTTCATTTCTTTTTATGTAATATCATCATCATCCATTGTGCATGGTCTTTTGAACGAAGTATTTGTAGTTTAATTTTAGACTGCTGCCTAACCACCTTAATTGTGGTCATCCTTGATCTGCCTTAGTTCTGGCCTCTTTGGAGGTTGCCGTAATGGCAACATCAAGAGCGGTGGTTTAGTCCCACACAACTAGAGATATAACTAAAATACTATTAATGCTAAATATTATAGGTTTCTATATTACGCACTCCAATATTGGTAAGGACAAAGAGGGATTGCATAGGCTATGACAAACTTGCATATGTAGCAACGGGAAGCCTTGTGCTTATGTTAGAGGCTGTATGGCGGGCTACAAGGGAATAGCAGGGAAATGAGAGGTTGGCTTTGCAGTTTGGTAGTTTTGGGTGGCTCTTGCCTTTGGGAAGAGAAGGCTTTCTTATTGGATTTCTATTATTAGTCCTAGCTTTCTGTGGTACTGCATTTTCCTTTTTAATCAGAACTCTCTTCTATGGAATTTTCCTTATTCATTTCTTAATAAATTAAGTTCCTATCAGTTTCTCCATGTGAAGGATAAGCTTGATTGTCTAACTCTAGGATATTATGTATTGATGAAAAAAAGAAGTCATGGTATGCATGCAGTTATTGTCTTTGAAAACATTTTATCTAACATGTAGGCCATAGTTATTACAAGATGGATTTACTAACACTTTTGTTGTTGTCATCTAGCAAAGTCTTATTTTTTATTAGCTCTGACATGCCAAGTTTGTTAAAGTGGGGAGCATTTTTGTAATACAGAAATGCACGTTCTGGTTCAACAATAGCATCTGTTCATGGCGCTGTACTCGCTTTGGTTGCTTCTGTATTATCTGCTCCATATGACATGCCCAGGTTTGTCCAGTCATCCATGGCATATGATTTATATTGGTAATTTTGAATGCTTGTAATGATTGAGTGAAGTCCACTTACGAGATATTGTAAAAAGTTAGCATTACATCAATCCTACTAGGATAAGACTTTTGATGCTGTTGTAGGTTAATATTTTTTTTGTTGATTTTTTTTTTAATAAAAAACAAAAGCTTATTTGTTCATATTGTGAAATCCCTGGCTTATACAATATTTTGGTACTGCTGTCTTCAATTTCTGCATCAGATGGAAATTTGAGTTCATTTGTGAGTATATAAAGGAGCAATACCAAACCTCAAAAATATGTGATGCTCCTATACTGTTACAATGAATGACTTAAATGGTAGTCTTACGGTCATAATCTAATATAAACTTTTTTTGCAATCATAAACAAATTTTACTTGTATATTTTGAGCTATAAGCATCTCTCTTCATCTCTGTACTAGATTTATAAGACATGAATTTATTTTTGTTTTGGGCACGAAGGAAGGTGTCTATTGATTCCTTTACTTGTAATTATCTGACAGCATTAACTACTTTCTTTCAGTTGGTTGCCTGAACATGTTACACTACTGGCCCGCTTTAGTGGGGAGCCATCCCCTGTCAAATCTACAGTTACTAAAGCAGTTGCAGAGTTCAGGCGGACCCATGCTGATACATGGAATGTTCAGAAAGAATTATTTACTGAAGACCAACTTGAGGTACTTATCTCTAGAAAATCTAAACATATTATGTGGTTTAAAATTCTGATTATTACTTTGGTTTTTTGGTTCTTCATCTAGTTTTTTTTTTTTTTTTGCTAACTTTCTCTCCGTATTCACAGATTCTGGCAGACACATCGTCTTCGTCATCTTATTTTGCTTGATTAAAAATACAAAGATGCTATTGGGAGAGAGTACTGAAAATAATAGTTAGGAAAGTATGTTTTTCATTTTTTGTTTATTGACTGCATTCATAGTTGTAAAAATAGTTTTTATTTACATTTTGTACCATTGATATTCTTTTCAAGTAATTTATTCCTTAGTCTAGTCTCAGAAGTTGAGCTTATAACTTTCGTCTGCGCTGTAAATTTTTTTTAAACCATGGGGTTAATTAAATCATCGGCTGGTAGATCCCACACGACACAATCTGAGTTGAATATATTGGATAGATTTCTAATTTCCTTGGTGGCCTCAGAATCATCACCATGTTCCTCTTCAAGCTTTTCATGCAATTGGCTCTGCCGATCCATGGCTGTGCATGTGCTTCCAGTGCATACACTCTGGCTCCATGGAGATGCATCACCTTTATTGGCGAAAGATGGTGGAGAGAATTGATAAGCAGATATTGTAGGGAAAACACTATAAGGCATCACAAAACTTGCAGATGTATTTGGTGTGGAGTCCCAAGGTTTATTGGAGGGCATCATTTCAGGTTCTTGTTGCATGGCCTTAGATAGGTCAAACTTGATCTTCTCAACAGTTGCGTCCTTTTCATCTGGCTTACAATTAATGTAATCAGTGAAGTTATTCCCCAGTGTTGCAGCGGAATGCTGGCCCTGGAAGTTAATCGGCTTCTTGGTAAGAAGGTGGAGCACCTCATCTTTGAAACAGCCAAGGGCTGCTTCAGCCAAGTGAGCTGCCTGTGGGGGTGCCAATGTGGTAGCGATTTCGGCCATTAGATGGGAAAATGGCTTGTGGGTTACAGGGTCTATACCCATGCCTGACAGTTTCTTTTTCAGCTTGGTGTTCCAGTGGTTTTTTACATCATTGTCGGTGCGTCCCGGCAGCTGGGCTGCTATCAGTGACCATCTGAACATCCATTTAAGTAACATAAAGATTATTATCAGTCAACTAACTACGTTATTAACAATAACTTAAATACATGATAACGCTCAATGCACCTGTTACCGAAAACTGAATGAAGCTTCACAATGGTTTGCTCTTCGGAATCCGAGAATTGCCCATGTTTGAGATCAGGACGAAGGTAATTAGTCCACCTTAGCCTGCAGCTCTTCCCACATCTCTGGAGGCCTATTTAAATGAATAATATTTGTGTTGGCATTGATACGATACGAGTGATATCAATATAAATAGAGTGGAGATAGACTAACCAGCATTCTTGGGAATGAGACGCCAGTTGCGAGTGCCATGTTGAGCAATGTAGGAGGAGAGTTTGTGATCTTCCTCAGGTGTCCACTGTCCTCTTTTCACGTTGTCCTTCTCACAGCATGGAATACGCCCCATGTCTGCTATTATTTTTCCTTTTCAGTTTGTTAATTCTCCTACGCCAAACAAATTCCTATTTTTCAGGTTTTTCAGGACTAGAATAATTGAGGTCAGTGTTGAGTATAAGAAATTGTGTTTTCTTTCTTTCAACACAACTTGTGAATTCTCTCTACCCGTCTTTGAATTCTTTGAGGCCAAAAGGGAAGACGTGGAATATTTGTTTGAGTTGGTTTTTGTTTTTCTGGTAGGCCTGTTATTCTTAATATATATATATATATATATATATATATATATATATATATATATATA
>Ga0214544_1008219_pt1 | contig 17586 bp, 8 predicted proteins | sample CNSS3metaG_FD_160074 | JGI IMG/M metagenome (GOLD analysis project Ga0214544, IMG submission 160074) | Root nodule microbial communities from cowpea collected in UCLA plant growth center, Los Angeles, California, USA - CNSS3 | ecosystem: Host-associated > Plants > Roots > Nodule | place: USA... | reverse complement strand
TTGTCGTGATTTCTTCTGTTGGAGGTGCATGATTTGGATTTGTGGAAGGACCTACAACTGATGAAGATGAACCATTCACACTGATGATGGCAAGTTCCAAGCTATGACCAATACTGTGAATTCTACCTTTCTTATTTTCACCTCCCATTTTCATCCATACTTCAGAATCAATTTTAGGATGCTTTGATACATCTTCTCCATATTTTTCTACCATAGCACTTTAATATGATTCCTATATATAGTAAATCAATCATTTTGTAATATAAGATTAAATAAGTAAATAAATTATCTTACATGTATACTTACAACGAAATTTTTTGCTTTCTTGGAGACATATTGATCGTCTTTTCTTTTATGAACTTTGTTGTATAGTTCACCATAAGAAATAGACTCATTACGCTCCGCCTCCTGTAAAATAATATGTAATTCTATAGAATGAATACTATCAAAATCCAAATGTATATCAAATTTTATAATAAGTATGTTTATGTATATGATTGATGCATTAATGATATCCATGAAATGTATACAATATATAAGTATTATTAGAAAGTCATAGATATTACTACAAAATGAGAAAACGAATACCATCTTTTTCAAGTGTTGTCCAAAGCTTATTGACCCTCTAGTGTGCACCATAGACTCTGGCTTGGCAACCCTATTATTTTTATCAGCAATAGATTTCTTTTTCCAGTCTTGTGTCATCCATATGTCAATTAAAGTGTCCCACATGTCAGTCCTTATTCCTCTTGGCCCAAAACCTTTTAAGTCTTCTATATTATCTGAGTTTGCTCTTTCTCTTGCTTTTTTTCTTACCTTAGCTAAAAAGTCAAAATAGCGATCCATGCATGTTAAATTCCAAACCTTTCTTGCCATGCTACAGTCATAATCTGATGCAAACCGATACTTATTCTACACCAATACAAATTTATCAAAATTAATGATAAGTAAATGTAATATAAAGATAAGAGATTATAGTTACTTGCCTTAAAATCATTGAATAAGATTTCTTTCATATCAGCAGAATAAGTTTTCCATTTCTCAGTTGAATTAGGCATTCTCATCAATACTTCAGATATGATATCTCGAGTCATAGAATCGGGAACAAACCTTCTTCTAAATGTTCAAATAATCATTTTACAAACCAAATATTAGCAACATTGAATTGAATTGGATGTACTTACGGTTTGCTAACTTTTGGTACAAATATGACAAGTCTCCTATCAACTTCATTATGAGAATATACACTTGAAGGATCTTGAGTAGGTACGTCATTAGATGTTGGATCGGCATTTGATTGACCACCATCAAACACTAGGGTGGTAGGTGGTGATTGATTACCATCAATTGAAGTAGAACCTAAAAAAACACATTGAAACTATAAATTGTTGACGAAGCTAATGTATTGCCTTCTTTCTTTTTTTTTCTCTTAATCTAAACAAAATGAATTGTCATTTGTTTTTCATGAAGATAAATGTTGTTAAATACATAACAAAATTTGATTCTTTTTACATATAAATGGTAGTTAGATTCCCTTAAATACATACAAAAATTTTCAACAATTATACCTGGTGATTGCAAAATAGGATCTAGTTCTGAAGGACCAACATGACATTGAATAGGCTTAAGTTGACTTAGAGTGCAACTACCTTGACCTCTACCTCTTCCTCGAATAGTCATTTCAGTTCTTGTCATTGAAATATAATTATGACATTATTTATAGCTAAATAATTGATCCACCTAGCCTGAAAAGTTATCTACTTCTTATTGAATATATAAAATAAATTTGTATTGTCAACTTAATGATTAAATAAAATCACCATGAGTTCATTACCAACTTGCCTTATTAAGTCTATCTACACATTCATATGCATATGAGCAACCCTTTTAAGAAAAGAGTAATGCTATATTGCAAACTTAAGGAGCATAGCAGAGAACCATTTTCACGAGTAATTTTTCCAAACTTAGTAAATTGTTAACAAATTCGATGTATTGTAACCACTGCAGTTCAAGTTTCAATGATTTAATACAATAACATGTTATATGTTTATCTAATAGTAATGATTTAATACAATAACATGTTATATATTTATCTAATAGTAGGTTGCTAGAAAATTTGGATAAATGCTAGATTAGTGCACAAAAGAGCTTTAATTTAATAGCACCTAATCCAATTCTGAGATCCTATACCTTCTTGCTCAAGGAAGAATAAAGATATAAGAAACACAACAATATTTGGCTCAATACACAGCCTGCTAGAAGATACGCATGTTGTGAGGACCATCATACCAAACAAAATTATATAAATTAGATGATATATGGGAATGCATGTTGAATCCCTTCAACACAGTTGGCAATAATTAAAACATGTTAAAGCATTTACAAATCCACACCTAATCTAATGGCTTCGGCTTTAGGGTAAGTTTGTTCGTGACAATATGGATATTTGAGATTTTGGATTGGTTCAATATTTGAATATTGTTATTTCTTTAGTAGGAGAAACCAGACTAACTCAATTTTGTTGCATTTAATATCCAGTAAGGGTTATTGCAAAGTAGAGCAGTCTGAATACAAGGTTAGGTTTCCCTTTTTCTAATAGATGGCAATATTTGTTAAGTTCTATTGGTAGATGAATCTCCTACATATCTAACAGGTATATGATTATTTGGTTGGCACTGCTGCCTCTAATGAAACAAAAGAGAGCATCAACGAGTATTTGACTAGTATTCAATGGCATGATCTAGCAAAAGTCGAGGTTCTGAACATATTAAACACTAGGCCAATTATAAATAAGAATACTATAGTATTCATTGTACATCTTGAGCACTAGGAACAAGACTTCTATAAGAGGATCATATACTTATCAAAGTGTCAAATAATCTGCATAAACTTTCGAATCAAAATAATTAATTTAAGATTGAATGACATCACTATATAACTTTAAAAACATGTACACTCCTTGTTGTTCTATTTCTATTGGAAGTAAAATAGTATTTCTAAATTATTTTAACAAAAATCTAAAAATCAAAATAAATCACAGCAGAGCTAAAGGATAAAATTTCATACTCTCATACACACGGTCTCTTTTAACTATCATGTTCATTTATATATAATCAATAAAGAATAATTACCAAGTTTTTTGTTTTTTTAGTTATTTAACTATCATATTCATTTCTATATTAGTAACAAGTCTTTTTGTTTATTTAGTTATGTCAAGAATAAGAGGTTTATAGATATAAAACTATTTATATATTTTTTACCTATCAAATTTTCAATTCAAACAACATGATCCTATATTCCATCTAGTAGGAACCTTTACATATTTGGTTGATGAGAAGGAAAGAAATGGTAAAAAAGGAATAAAGTGAATTGAAGTAAATAAGAAAAAGTGAAAACAAAGTTATTGATAAGAAGAAAAAATAGGTGCAGAATAACATGAATGAAAATAAATAAAGAATAGAGTAAACAAATGTGTAAGAGAATGAGAAAAAAAATGTGAAAAAAAAAATGACTAGATCATTAAAAAAAGTGAAATTGAATAGAGATAGATTCATCGGATATTTTTATCTATCATCTATTTTTTCTCTTTCACCAAATTGGTTTAATTGAAAATTCTTTCGTACCTCTTTCAAATCCAAGCTTACCATTCCTAAATAAATCATAACTAAATGTATATCCTAAACATGTCTTAGTTCATCTATTTCACTTTTCTCACTACTCAAGATGAAGCTTTAAATTTAGGTAACTAACAAGTGCTTCAAATTCGGGTTAAAATTATGAATGGAAAAAAGAAAGGATAAAAACAATCCATAATTCAATATGAGAAAGACAAATTGCCAACAATTTCAAAGTTCATCGACTAAGTACTAATTATAATTTGCTAATAAAAATGTACTAATTATAATACTATGCAAAAAGGTAGTCCAAAAGATTAATTAGATTAGTCAGACACACTTTCTATAAGAATTCTACGACCATAATCAAAGTTAAGTGTAATGTAACAAAATAAATGTTGAAACTGACAATGACTAATGAAAGAGTATAATTTCACAATCTTCTTACAAGGCTCGAAATTGATAAAAGAAATAGAGCAGGTTCCAGAATCTAAATTACTAGGAAGAATATTAAGGTAATGAAATGGAAAAGCATCAATCATAACCATTCTTCATCATATTCATCTAACTCCATATTTGAATCATCTAAATCATCTAACTTCTCATCTTCATCCATGAACCCATCATCCTCATTGTGTTCATTGTTGACCTCATCATGATTTACATTTTCAATTGAACTATGTATATCATCCATATTTACTTCTGCCATTGGAGCATGTGTGTCAAATAGTTGTATGATCTCATTGTCAATAAGAATAGTAATCATTCTCGTGGACTCTTCATCTAACCTTGCAAGCTGGCCACCAATCACTAGTATTTTTACTCCCACTTTGAGGATATTTTGTATAATAGACGTGTTGAGATTGTCCAGCTAATACAAATGGCTCATTTGTTTGTAGCTTTGATTTATGATTGATATCAACCAACCCATAGACATTATCAACTTTAACACCATTGACAGGGTCAAACCAGTGACAATGTAGAATAACCACTTTGTTTCCAAATCCAACGTATGATAATTCTAATATCTCATCAACAATACCATAATAGTCCAAATCATTTTCACCATATATGTTTCCTCGAACACATATCCCACTGTTCATGGTGGACTTATTGTCCATAATCCTTTATTTGGAATCTATATCCATTAACAATCAAACCATTATAAGAAGTCACAACCTTCAATGGGCCATAACTTATCTCTCAAATCTTTTGATCTTGGACATGACCTGTACTAACCTATAAATGATTGGAAAAGTGAAAACACATAAATATATCATTATTATAATTAATAAATATTAAATTGTACATTATAAAGAGTATGGGAGAGACTACTTACTTGTTGTTTCAACCATCTACTAAAATCTCTATCTCGAGCTATGAGTATTTGATCCTCAGATATATTAGGATTTCTTTCCTTTAGTGAATCCTCGAATTGTCTAACAATACGGTAATTAATAACATAACTAATATAATTATAAAATGTATAAACATATAAATTAAAAAGAAAACTTACTGAAGATAAGGTTCTGATTCTTTACAATTCACTAAGATATATGTCTGAGCAATATGAAGTTCTTCATCTATTAAGAATCTATGTTGACCTTTGCCAATAGGGCGACATGGATGTTTAAAAATAGACAATTTATCATCCAGTTTTTGTTCACCTCACCAAATTGAAACCCAAATTTAATTTTTAATCAAATATTTTTTATTAAAATTAATGTTTTATTAAATACTTTTAACAGGATTAAGTTTATTTAAATTTATATTTTACATTGAAATTTATTTCATTCTTTTTAAAATTTCAAATTTATTTGTTTTGAATTGTTATAAAATTATTTTAAAATTTTACATTTGAATTTATGAAATTGTTATTTTTAAACCAACTCAAACATTTGTATATAAATTATTGAATTTTACACATTTTAAAAGTATACAATTATTTGAAATATATATTTAAATAAAAAACATTATTAAATTGTGATGTAATAAAATATCAATGCAAATAAAGTTAAATGTAAAATATAGATTTAAAAGGAATTGAAAAAGATTTATTTTATTTTATGAAATGAAATTGATAAACAAGTTTAGCATATTTATTAATTGAAATTAATTTTGAACTTTATTCTATTAACAACTTTAAACAAATTTTAAATAAAGTTTAATATAAAATATAAATTTAAATAAACTTAATCTCGTTAAAAATATTTGAGAAAAATATCAAATTTAATAAAAATATTTGTATATTTATAAAAAAATTAAATTTGGTTTCAATTTGGAGATCAATGAAATTGTTTCACTTAAAGAAAAGACTGAATACAAAATAAGAAATATCGGGATCAAATTGATACTAAGTCGTGACATTAACATCTGACACTACCACATGGCACGTGGCAAAATTTTATTTTTTTAAAAAATTAAAACAAAAACAAAAAAAACTAAGAATTGACGCGTGACACATCTATAATGTTATTAGTATAATACTAATGGAAAGGACATGATTGTATCAAATTTTCCAAAATAAGGAACAATTTGAGACATATATTCGTAAGAATCTTGGAGTTCCATCTATCGTATGCATCAACCTTTGGTGGGAAGCACACTAAAAATGACAACTTTCGAATTTCAATAATAGTTTTCAAAATTATAATGTCAAATAAGAGTTGAACCTTCCCCATCTAACATAGTTAATAACTTTAAGACAATATCTCTACTAAAAAATTTCATGCTACTCTAGGATATTAAATTGTAGCTACATGAAAATTTTAAGAATGCCTATAAGAGGGAATCCAGAGAAATAATAATTTTGATAAGATGTAGTGGATAAAGTTAGGAAAAAGCTCAATAAATGGAAGGATATATGATGGTCTTCCTTCTACTTACTCCATGAATGGTGCCAAGATGGTGATCTGCATGGAAGTTTAAGGTTGCGGAAGCTTCGAAATGGTGAAGGGAAAGTGTGTATGATTTAGTGATAGTAAGGTTTCTTAGGGAGAGGTGAGCCCAATTTCTAACGAAGAAAGCTAGAGTAGTCCTAGGAGTTAGTCTAGGGACTCAAGACACAAGTGGAAATGCAATTTTACTGTTTCTTTGCTAATCTCTAAAGTGATTTTACAATGGTATAGGGCTTCTAGTTATAGCCCAAGAAAACCTTAAATGTGTCTCACAAAAAGGAGGGGGAAATCCTAGGAGACATTACAAGGAGTCATGCTTTTAGTGACTTGCCATGTGGCGAGGTCACACTTTCCATACTACTAGGCACATAAGGAGAGACTTGCAAGGCAAGTTTGCAGACACACCTAGGGTAAAAACCGTAATTCTTTGTGTCTCCTCAAGGCTCGTCTCTTGTAGACCCAAAACTAAAAGTCCAAACCCAAACCAGGACACCAAAAACTTATACTACTTGGTCCAAAACACAAGGTCTAGAAGAAACCTACTCTATTTATTTACAATTAACATTAGCCCAAAAAAAATAAAAGATAGGGTCCATCCATCTCAAATGAAACTCATTCTTCCTGTATGCACTTAGCCATGGCTCTAGTGGTTAGTCCCTTGGCTACGGGTTTGCTATTAATATACCACTATTCTTTGTAGGGCATGTATGTCTCATTAAGTATATTATTTTAACCTTCACATTATTCTACTTATCCTTCTTCAAAGGCAAAAACGTGGATGCAAATTAATTACAAAAGTAGAGAGAAATTTTTTGAAGCTAGAGTTCAAATGATAGAAAGATAGCATGGGTTAACTTGAACACTTACGTAAATCAAAGGTGGAAGGTGGGTTGAGAACAAGAGATATTGAAACGTTTGATTCAACTCTTTTAGCAAAGTGAAAATGGAGATTAGGAATGGAAAATAAGGATTTAGAGAAGGGTGTCTAAGACTTCAAGTATGGATCATGGAAGAACTTAAATGTGAATAATAGAGTAAGGGAGGAATCGTGATGGTGGAGAAATATAAGAAAGGTGCGTAGCGAAGGGCATCAAGAAAATTGGTTTGATAACAATGTAGTATGGAAGGTGGGCTTAGGAGAGATAGACCGGTGTGGGAGACAAACCTATAATAAGATTTCATGCAAATTATAATAGGATAAATTTTCGAAAGAAAAAGTGAGGATACTTGGGTTTGAAAAGAGAAAGAGAAAGGAACATTTATAATAAGGCATGCCTATAAAGTATTGCCAATACAATTTTAGTGGAGAAAACACTAATATTTTCAAGTCCTTCCGGAGTGTGAAGGTTTTCCCAACTTCACAACACTTTGCATGGGGAGTGTTGTTTAATAATGTTCCAACAAAGGAAAATCTTGTACATAGAGGAGTTGGGTTGGATAGCACTTTATGAATTATGTAACGAGTATAAAGAGAATATTGCAAATTTATTTTTTTGTTGCAAAGTAACTCAAATTATGTGGGAACTATGTGACAAGTGGGGGGATTAAGTTCAATACACCATAATTTATCATCTGTTGGAACTAAACGGAAAAACAAAGTAAGTTTGGAAGGGGTTATGGATAGCAATGACTTAGACAATATGAAATCATAGGAATAGAATAACATTCGAACGAGGGAAGGTAAGCGCAAAAAAAATATTTAGCCTATCTCTGATGAACACATGACTATGGATGAAACATAAATAATAAAGTGTAAAATTTTCATACTCTAATCGGCATAGTATCTTGTACAATGCTAAAAAAATACTCCCAAGATAAATACTATGAAAGGAATAGAAGTCACAATGATGTGAATAACCTGACTGGTGTGATAAATTTCTGAAGATCATAAATTTTGGATCTATGATTTATGAAAAGGAATAGTAAGTAACAACTCACTGGTTCCTAATCTTCCAGGAAAGGAGAAAATCGCAATACTTGGATGTTTAAATAGGATTATGTGTCAACCTTACCTGCACTTTTAATAGTTAAGAAGATTTGTGTTGCTTCTAATTGAAAAAGGGTTAATAGAGCTAAATTAAAGAAGTGTTGAATAGAAGCAGCTAAGATGAGATTGATAAAATCATAATATATAATAGTTACTCATCGTAGCCTTAACTTAGAATATAAAACAAAATGGGGGTAAATGAGGGAACTAGCACGAGGAGTAGCACTGATCTGAAAACATGTAGCTAAATTAGAGTAGTAATAGCTACTAAGATTCATAATCAATAGGTTCAATGAGTTAGTTAGGACAATTGCAAAAGGGAAGGAGAGAAATAAAAGCAAGAGTAGTAGTGGGTAAAATATATATTGTCTTGGCTCCCACTTCAATGTAGGTGTCAGGTACAAGAATGTGAAAACCAAGTTATACAAGAATCAGAAGAAGTGAGAAGTTATGACATGTGATAGACCAAAATTGAAGGGTTCAATAACTAAAAAAAAAATACTATGTGGAATTCGTAAACTGAAACCGAGCAGCAACCGAGAGTGATGACTTGAAAAATACTTTTTAACTAATTATTTGTAAATATAAATAATAACACAAATATACTTCAAATTTATAAAAAAAATTGCGTAAATATTCATACTGTAAGTTTAATATTGAGATTGACTCTGTTAAAACATCATTTCACCATTAATTTGGAAAGTTCAAAAATAATAGATAATAAAAATTGAATTAAGCTTAGAGAAAAGGTTAAAAAATACTGAGACATGGAGTGGAGAATTTGACACCTAAGTCTCTTATTCAATCTGAAAAACGTTTTAGTGTACAATAATAATAAGCACTTATTTCTGACATTAAAAGCAATAAACCCCCTCTCACTAAATTGAAAACTAAGAAAGCAGAAATTTAGGATCTTTGTGGCCAGGGAGGGCCATACCATATAACAATATACATCTTGAATTATTACTAAACTGGTAAAATCTAAAAAAATGGAACTACCCATGTAGCCCACATAATAGGGTCTTCTAAAACACTTTTGCTGCCTTTGAATTCTGTGGTGAAGAAATACAGAGAAATCTCCTAAAGTTGACTATATAGCAAACGGAAAAACTTGAGAAATACCCATCAGTCTTGAGATGAGGTGACTAGAGCAGAAGAACTAAGTGGCTTTCCACGTCCCATGGTGAATCCTCTTGTCCCATCTGGCATTCTTGGGCCCTTGGTATTGGGCTTAGTATGAGCATCACACAGAGCAGTGCTGCTTGATTGAGATGGTGGAGCAAGCAGGCCTCGTCCTTGAGTGCGTCCTCTCCCCTTTCCACGTCCTCTAGCCCATCCTTTCTTAGATCCTACTGAGTTTTCATCAACCTTCCAAGTTACCAAATACAACTCTCATCATCTTGCTCTAAAACAAACCAAATTCTAAAATGGATAAACTTGAAAGAAATGACTAAATATACATGTATTGTTACTTACACTTGTATCAAACAAGTCAGCATTGTTTGAGTGAGAAGGATCTTCAGCACTTTCAGAATTTAGAACATCGTCATCTTCTAGATATCCATCAAATTCAGACTTTCTACTCTTCAGAACAGATTTGGGCTGCAAAAGTTACATAAAGAAAATCCAGTAAAAAGAAACTTATGAAGTTCAATAGACACAGTAGATACAGAAGGCATTGTTATCAGGTAGAGAAGTACACACCGAGCACCTTAGGAGCAGCCTTACTCGCATCCCTTTCCTCCAATTCCTTTCATCGTTTAACTTTTCAACCTAATCAAGTAGGAAAGGCAAAAGGGTGTAATAATTGAATCATGTGCATCTCAAAAGCTAAAAGTTCAAGGAGAATTTACTCACAGCTTTGTCAGCTATATCTGATGTGTCATACTCCACAAGAGCATGGAGCTTGATTGAGAGGCACAAGTAACGTGGGTGAGAAATTCTCGTATTCATCATTGGAATTCGTAAGATAACAACATAGACATATGGTATGACATTGTTTCTCTACCTTGTTACTAACGAAGAAATCAGATTTTGGGCGAGAAGTATTAGGCTCCTGAGGATGGCATATTCTAATCGTTTTCACGCTGTTAACAGAGCAACCATCATTTAGAACGTTTTCACAATGTAAGGAACTTCAAGAATGTGAAGTTGGATTTGGATGGAAGAAATTCACCTTCCAACTGTACTAAAAATTTTCTGAAGATTCTGATGGGAATGATCGTCAGGTAAATTCTCTGCAACAACAGTGCGAGACTGCAAGAGAAAAGAAAGAAAAAAAAACATGCGCTATGCAACAATGAGAAGAAACTCTAACATTATCCATGCGGAGAAAGAAAACCAAAAAACGCATACAATTTCTTTACCTGCAAGTCTTCTTTCTCCTTATCAGTGAAAGGATGCTTGCGTTTAACCTTCTTGCCATCAGCGCTCAAAACCTTCAAAAGTCGCACTATCAAAGAGAAAACCAAACCAAAAGACAAACAAAAATGCTCCATTCAATCCAAAATACTTACAAGTTTTGAAGATGAACGGATGGCTTGAGTAAGCATATGAATGTTATTAACGAGGGATTTAACCTTTTTAGTAGACGCAATCACGGTTATTGGAACTGTTAGAAAAAATGTCCGTGAGTAAGATAAGGTCATTCCAATCCCAAAAGGAAGGAGGGAGGAAGAAAACAGAAGAGAATACTACAATCCTCACCATATCCTTCAGGATCTTTATTCATCTGTTTCTGGAAAGATTCATTTGCTAGCAAACTCATGTCACTGAATTGATATTCAACCTATTTTACATACACACATATTTTTTAAAAGAAGGAAAGAATAACGTATCACAAGAACAAAATTGGTAGAAAAACCCTGATAACCGAAAGAATGAAACAAAATGAATCCTTTAATGACATAATGAATAAAATGTAAAATGAAGAGGAACCTGTTTGACGATCTTTTGCTGAAGATCAGGGGTAAGGATATTCTTGGAGGAATTGGGAAGCGCAACACTGGCGGTGGGGATCAAACAAGAAGGATCCTGGTCCCCAACAAAGAACCAATCAGAATCACCACAGCCACCGAGAATCTGGAAACAGGGATAGAAATAACCCGAAATCGGCATCTGAGATTGCGATCTTGGCACGAATTCGGGCGCTTGGGCATTGAATTTGAAGCTGGAGTTGCCAGTTTCTTGGGTGTCTTTTTCTGAGTTGTCATGGATCTTCTGTTCAGGTTGCACCTGCGCCATTCCTCTCAATTCTGTTTTTTGTTTTTCCTTCTCCCTCCCTCTGTGTGATGTTGTGGTATTTGAGATTGTGAAACCTAGTCTTCTATTCCCTTATGCTATAACTGTTTTTTCTCTTTCTTTCGATATTCAATCCACTTTTTTCGCGCTCAAACACACTTCTACCCTTTTGACTAAATCTTTTAAGGTTACCATTCCCCCAGATAGGTCCCTACCCCCCAAATCACTCTAACCACCCTTATTCTTCCAATCAAATTTCAATTTTTATTTACACATCATTATTTTTATTTTCTTTTTTCATAATAAATAAATAATACCACCTCCCTCCCTAATCCTAATCCTTTATTTTCATTTAATAATAAATAATACCATCTTCACTTCTTTTCTGTTACATAATAAAAATCACTTCCCAAACTTATTACAAATCTTTTTCCAAAGTCACACTAGTTCCAACAAAATTTTAGATACTATATTACTTATAATATTTATTTAACTAACATGATATATTATTTGTGGTCAAATTTGAGTTGTGATGTATAATTTTAATGAATTTATTGAATTAATTATATAATATATCAAATAATATATTGAATTTAGTTATGATACTTTATAAAATATAACATGTTTTAGTTATTTTTTATTTTTAAATGATATAATGTTTCTGATAAAATGTTATTTCTTTTTATGATAAAATTTGTTGATTAAAATCAATAGCATTTAAAATTGTTTAATGATAACAAAATTATTTGATAATAAAAATTAAAAATTTAATTTATATTAACTTAATTATTTATAATTATAACAATCATAAAGAAAAATCAACACTGAACTTTAGTATAATTCAAAAAGCTTTTATCTCTATTATCAGATAACTTTCTAAATATTATTTTGGGTGTAAAAACAAATTAAGAGAGGTGATGATATCGTAATTTAGAGAAGTGTCAGTTCAAAATTTAACTTTATTTAAATTGGTTCATTATAATTGACAAAACGTAAAATGTGTATGCTAATCTATTTTATCAAAGAAAAAATTGAAATTTTTAAAAACTGACGCAATTTTTTAGAAAGAAACTATAAATAACAAAATAATTTATTATAATGTATTATAAGTTATACAATTGATATCTTTAATATTAATATAGTATATTTAAATTTGTTTCGATAGATTATCTTCAAATAATCAATTAAGTTGTTATTATTGAATATCTAGAACCAACTAGAACAAAATAATCAAGTGAAAAGATAACGAATTATTTTATAAACATGGTTTAAATTTAGTACGATATATAATTAAATTATTCAGTTGTGTTTAATAATATCACTAATCATTGTTAACCTAATTGATTAAGTATTCTCATAAATATTTTTCTAGAAATTGTTAAGTGCTTTCTTGTATAAAACAAAATTTTTAATCCACCATGAAAGCTCCATGAACCTGGAAAGCATTTTTTTAATTTATATTATTTTTTATTTTTGAAAATTTTTATATTATGGTACTTTGATTATGTACAAGTTACAATGAAAAACAAGAAAAGAATAATAGAAAAGGTTATCTTTATATATTAGTTTTTTTACAATAATAAGAGTACACAACATTCAGGTGTATGAAAGTTATTTAATTTGATTGGCATGGTTTGACTCACCACATGTTAAATTAAAATTAAATCATTTCAATCTAACTCAATTTTAGATAGATTAGAAATTTTTTAATTCGGTTTGACCAAACACCGATTAGTAGGTAAGTTGCTTAAAAATGTTATTCTTCCAAATTATTTTATGTGATGTATTTATCACATCACAATAGTGAATTGGTTTAAGTTGTTTCTTGTATAGGCACAACTTACTATTTCATTAATATTTATTATAAATATAGTAGTTAAAATTAAAGTATTAAATATAACAAAAAAATAAATTAAACATTTAAGTTATTCAAATATTTTTGAAAAATATTTTAATCTTCAAAAAAATTATCAACTTACATATTTTAAAAAATAAATAATTATAACAAAAAAATTATTAGAAAAATAGTAAAAAAATAATAAAAAATTATTATTGAAGAGTTCCCCATCCCAAATAAACTAAATTAATTTACGGATTTGAACCCTTTCTAACATCTCTAACCTTAATAATACAAGATAATACAAAACAAAAGAATGATTTGTCACCCTGAAGCCAACTAGTAACTAAAATTTACAAGTTCCAAAACATATGCTTTTCATGAAATTTTCCTATAGCTAACTCTCACTCCGGCTCTATGCCTCGCCATCATCACTTGGAATAACATATGCTCCCGTGTGACAAGTCACACGATCATCGCCAAACACAAACAAAAAGGGTGAGCTCAATAGAATAAAACATGCATAAAACATGAATACCTCACTCTAAAGGAATACTCCACTTAGCAAGAATCACACACTTATCGATCTTATGAAAATATACATCCAAACTCAAGATAAATATGTACCATCCTCTCATAACCTATATGAGACTAGCACATCCAAACACATCGTCCTCATATTCGATCATGGCCATAGGGAAATCATATGCTTACTCGAACTTCCCGCTTATGGTCCAACCTCTACGAACCTCTCCGCTCGTAGTCCAACTCTACGAACCTTCCCGCTCATAGTCTAACCTCTTCAAACCTTCTCGCTCGTAGTCCAACACGCGTGAACACATCCTGTTATGAACCTTCCCACTATAACATCCTCAAGTGTGAGCACGGAACATACGAACCTCCCCGCTCGTATCCCCACACAAGAGTACATCCAATATGAACCTCTCCATCTGTATTAATCACGTGTTTCCAACTCCATTACAAACCTCCCAGCTTGTACTTCATCCAAGCATATCCCAAACTAAGACCCTCATAACAAGTCATGCAAAACACACCACAAATGCATCCTGCCACTACATTATCGCCTAGCGCAACCTAAGCGCCGCCATGCAAAGTTTAAGTGCAGACCGCTTGGCGATCCTAATGCACCGTCAAGTGCAACACTTCACAAAGCCCATCCTTGTTTGTTGTTATCGCTTAGCAGTCCAATCCACATCACTAGGTGTTACACTAGTAATGTGCATTTGACTAGTTTTTACACTCCAACATAAGTTTTTGGCACACCAATCATCACAAGCATACATCCAAAATACCAATGCATGTCCATATCATTCACCATGACTCAAAATTACCCTATCATACCTCTTATGCATCAATCCCATATATATTCCCATGTATTCACCAACTTAAAACCATGCCAACACTTGAGTTTGAACAAGAATACATAGTACTTATAGGAACCTATAAGGCAACAACCAAATCATGCATACAATCATCTATAATAATTCAAGGTTTCAAACAGTGCCTATAAGAGTCCCTTTTATTCCAATGCTTCACACCAAAACCAATATTTAGCCCTCTACATGATCATGCATCCATACATGGACTCACATTAGTAACACTTGAATTAAAAAAGAGATTAATCATACCTTTTAGAGACTTCAAACTAGCAACCTACAAATACTCATAATTTATGCACTCATACACTTATCTTTGGCAACACCTGTTCTAATCCTTTTTATTCCAAAAGCTCAACCAATTCAAGTGTAGTGTTATTACATGTTCATAATTGCACACATTGGCCACACCACTACATAACTCCACACATTTAACATCATACCATTTTCATGATTTAGAATGGACCCCAATAGAAATCCAACTCGTTGCCAAAACACCCAATCCTAAAGGGTTGTTGGACCTGGCTATCACTTGGTGGCAAACATGTACCATTAGGCTGTGCATCAGTTTTTGGGAAAATCCAAGATTTTCTTGCACCTGCGAGAATGTCCATAACTCCCAAACTCAACCGGTTATGCAATTGTACCAAAATTTACATCAATCATACTTTCGGAATTCACGTATATCCAATACTTGCATACCAACATAAAATCACCATCATTTGTACAATCAATCATATTCCAATTCATCCTCAAACCCTCGTTGAACCCTCATGTTTGTGCAATCGTAAGAACACCACAACAACATCACACATGAAAAAATATTAGTAATTTATACCTTCACACATTTAAACACAAAAAAGAAACTTGTACAGAAACCCACATTATCACTAAATCCATCCAAAATACGAAAAATATGCCAATGTTATTCACGTCACCTAGCAGACCTCCATGTTGTCAAGCAGTTTTTGGGAAAAACCCAGAAACTAGATTTGAAATAGCTTGTGTCGCCTGGCGGCCCAAGAACACCACAAAGCGGATTCTTGGCAGAAACCCAAAAACATGATTTTTAGCACAAAAAGAAAGTGGAAGAGTCTATCATGCATTCAACAGACCATGAAACATATAATTTAATAAATACAAATAAGTGCAGCTCCCTTTACCAAGAATTCCGCTCCAAGCACACTCTTAGAGTTCCTCTTTGCACAAAAACTTCATCTATCCTTACCTCTACCAAAAAGAATTCTTATCAGCCTTCCATACTCTTCCTTAGGCTCAGTTTTAGTGCTTCCATTAGTCTACCGTAGCAGCCACACGAATCTCTCTCTTTTTCCTCAACTAATTCACCTTGTAACCTTCTTTCTTCAGCCCAAAAAATTTAATTAATAAAATAAAACAAAATTAAACTTAAGTTCCATTAATAAGCATTTACATGGAGGTTTGTGTTTCGTAATTGCCATAACCTCTATCTCTCTAGCTTCTCCGAAGACGACTAGGCCTTCCACCAATGTAGAAAAATTAATAAAGCGTAAAAATAATTGTTTAATGCTAGCGAAGGTTCAAACTCTTGTCCACTACCAAACATGTACACAACTAACAAGTCATTACATGTTTCATGACATTTCATGCATACATATAATTATAATTACCATACTACATGATCTTGCATACGTACAAAATTAAACCATCATACTAACGGCATACACGGAATTTGTAAGACCCGGAAAAATTAAATAAATAAATAAATATTTATTTAATAAATGTAACGACATTAATCCTTAAGTTAATTAATATGGAGAGGAAGACAAGGAATAGTACTAGCTGAAGTGGTTAACAGTACTTGGTTGTGTTGAGAGGACTTGGGTTTGAATCATGTGTTTGCTAATTATGTGTTAATTTGATTGTTTATTATTTCTAATAAAATATTGGGTCGTGATGAGTGATAATATTATCCTAGATGTATAGGAATTATCACGAAACACGTGAAATAGGTTCTTTTTTCTAAATCTTTTTTTTTTTTTTATGAGGGAGAATGGTCACAAAATCCTAGCCGTCATAGGGAGCAGGAAGGTTAAGAAACCACAATGTAATGGTCCTTGAATGAGCATTAAAGTCCTTTTATTTAATTTTCGTTTTTCTATGCCATTAATCCTAGTTAAGGTAGTTAAGATCATTTGTTAGATAGGAGAGTAGATTTTAGAGACTACCAAAGGGTGAGGGGCTGTGGAGAGTGTATTCTAAGTGCGTAAATGGGGCTAAGAAACTCATTTGCTAGTGTATTTCTAATGGGAATTGGTAAGGAATGAGTGTGGGTTGTACACTAGTCTGAATGTAGGTAAATCCGCGTGAGGACTGGAAGAAATGGGCAAGGAGAAGACAAACTTGTGAGATTTGGGAGCTCTCGCATGGTGGAGAAATTCGGGGATGCCCAGAAATTTTATGCACTGCTTGGCAGCACGGGGCCTGCCGCAAGGCGCCATCAGAGAGACAACTCTCTTTGCGTGGCTACGGGAATATTTGATGGTTCTGGAATTCTAGAAAATTTAGATTCTTGCTACCTGTGGAGTTAGTGATATGAGAAGTAAGAGTTCATATGTGTGTATATATATATATA
>Ga0214544_1008210_pt1 | contig 17595 bp, 14 predicted proteins | sample CNSS3metaG_FD_160074 | JGI IMG/M metagenome (GOLD analysis project Ga0214544, IMG submission 160074) | Root nodule microbial communities from cowpea collected in UCLA plant growth center, Los Angeles, California, USA - CNSS3 | ecosystem: Host-associated > Plants > Roots > Nodule | place: USA... | reverse complement strand
TTTTTTTTTTTTCTATTGTGTTTTTTTTTTTTTCTATATGCTGATGCTGATATTTTTTTGCTGCTGCTATTTTTTTTATGTTTTTGTTGTGGTTTTCTATTATGCTGTTGTGTTTTTCTTTTTTCGTGCTACTATTGACTATTTGTTGTCGCTAGTGTTTTTCTTTTGCTGCTGTGGTTGCTATTTATATTTGCAATGTCGTTGTCTGTATTATTTGGTGTAGAATTTGTGGCATGTTTTAATGGGTAAAATAGTAAGTTGATAGTGAATGGCATCAATAGTGAATAAAGACATGATCTCAACTATTAAACCATTGTTTATATAAATGTGTGAATTGTGATTAAGTTATATGACTATGACTAGATAGGTATATTTGCCATTATGATTTGTGTGTTAGGTGCTTGGGGTTCTGTAGAACCTGGCCAAAATGCCAAAAACTAGTAGCATTGGTAGTACTGGTATGGCGCTTGGCAACGCGAGGCGAGCCGCTAGGCGATAGGAACCCAAAATAGTGGCAACGGCCACTGGAATCACGCGATGCCTAGCGGTGGGATGGTCTTGCCAGTCGGAAATGGTCAGGCAGAGGACTCTGAAGGTGCGTGGCGCTTGGTGGTGTGAGGTGACCGCCAAGCGGCTTGGGGCGCGAGTGCGCCCAGTGGCGCAGAGTGAAGCGCTAGGCGATTCTGGGTGCAGAGGTGGATTACGCAAGAGATCTACATAACTTTGGATGAAGGTCTTGAGACGATGATTTGCTAGAGGCCCAGTTACGAGTGTAGCTTGTATTGGGGTAACACGTGACCATTCGAGGTTGTAGCCTGGTGGTTTTGAAAGTCCAGTGAAGTGTGCGAGATCGTGGCTCATACGAATAGATTTCGAAAGATTGCCCTCTCAGTATTAACCGACGAGTTTGGTAGTCTTGGGACAATTACGGATTGCGGTTTGTGTTTGGGAACTCCACTCCATAATTATAGGTGGTGGCCAATAGTCGGAGGGGCAAGTAGACACTCGTGACAGCAAGTATCGATCAATGTAATCATCAAAAAGGGGAGGAATCAAGAGGCGTCCAGGGGAAGATGTGAATGTCTGAGTCTGAGGTTTGGGTGTATCAATAGTTTTAGGGGTTGTAAATTGTTATTGTATTATATATTGTAATGTGTTTTCATTTTATTTTAAGCTCACCCTATTTGTGTGTGTATGGCGATGATCATGTAACTTGTTACATGGGACCAAATGTTGTTATAGGTGAGCACGTTGATACTTAAAGTCGGAGAGGGACCGCATGGGGGATTTTCATGGACTTACCTTATGTTTTTTTGTAATAAGAGACTAGTTACTAGTCTATGGAAGTTTGTAAACGTTATAATGATTTATGGAGTGTTGAAAATTTTATATTTATTATAAAGTTTAAAATTTCCTGCGCTTTTTGGAAAAGTATATTTAATAAATGCGATTTGGTATTATTTTTTTTATCTTATTTTATTCTAAATAAGTAATATCTACCTAGGATCTTACATTCACCATAATAGAAAAGGTGGAGGGCCAAGGGCCGCAACAAGTCCCTAGGAATGTAGGACAAGCCCAAGCACATCCAAGGGAGAGAGGCAAGTTAGATACACTAGCTATGTGCCCCTTAAAGCACCAAGACCGCGAATTTGTGAAGAAACACTACAAGCAGACCTCATCCCACCCCCCAGAAAGTTTTAGAGCCCACCAGATGCAGACATGAACAAATATTATTGATACAATCACAACAACAGGCACACATAAGGCGAATGCACAACCCTCAAAGACAAAGTAGAAGAGTTGATCCGGGCTGGGCATCTTAACCGCTTCGTGAGTAGAAAAAATGAAGGGTCGACAAAATAAGAAAGGATCGCATATCGGAGGGATGACGATATGAGAGAGGAGAAGCAACTAGTTCACTAGACCGACAAAAGAGAAGAACAAAGAATGGAAATGCCCCAACAACAAGACGAAGGGAGGCGAGATCGACGTGACGAACAACCCCCCGCCCACCTCAAAGGGGTTAGCAACACCAACACCATATTAGGAGGTTTTGTTAGGGGTGGCTCATTATCTTCAACAAGGAAGAAGCACCTCCGCAGTGTGCAGTCAGTGCATGCAATGGAGAACTTATAACCTTCATGGATTTAGATTTCTAGGGGGTAGACCCCGACCAGGATTATCCCATGGATATCACGGCAGAAATGGAGAACTTTGCCGTAATAAAGATCCTTGTCGACCAGGGAAGCTATGTAGACATATTATACTGGAAGATATACAAGAAGCTCCAGTTCCCAAAAGATGCCATGATCCCTTACGATGTGCCCATGTACGGTTTCTCAGGAGAAAGAGTAGCACTAGGAGATACATAGATTTACATACAAGATTTGATGAGAAAAATCTAATAAAAACAATCCCAATTTGCTACATGGTTATCGACGTTCACACATCATATAACATGTTGCTTGGAGTAGTGGTGTCCACCCCACAATTCGCCATTAAATTTCCCTCTACATTTGGAGATATAATAACAATACACGGAGATCAGAAGACCGTCAGGGAATGCTACATTGCAAGTCTGAAACTGCCTACCCCTCTATTAATAACCAAAAACGTCGAAAGAGATTGGGCAGACAATGTTATGATCAAAGGGGAAGACCTTGACCCTAGAGTAAACAAAGACACGCTGTAACATCCCGACCGGATATTACGAATTTAATAAAATAAAATAGAAAATATTACGCCAGCATCATTTATTAAAATCTCATTTAATAGTAATACCTCGTTTCCCAAAACACGGGAAATGTAAAAGTTCATTAAATTACTAGTAAATCTAGAAATACAAAACTATGAGTTTAATCAAATAGGCCATGAGCCTTTACATCATATTTCAAAATAGAATAACAAAAACGTGAACATAAATATTCCCCTAATCATCCCCTCTCCACAGCTAAGCCTCACCAGCTCCACCTGCATCATCACCTGCTCACGTGTACCGCGTACACGATCATCCCCAAACACAAGCAGATAGGTTGAGCTAACAGTTGAAACACACAAAAATATACCAAACATACATATACTTGTATAAACGATACAAATAATATACAATAACACAAACTCTTTCTTTATACTACATGTCCACAACCATATAAAATATCAATTCATTTCCCACAGAACCTTACTCCATTTCCATCACATGGCCACATGGCACCGATGCACCTAGTGGAAGACTCGTTACCTTCCCTCTATATGGCCACCACCATGTATATTAAGTACATCAAGGAACCTCGTTCCATTTCTTTCACATGGCCACAACCATGTTAGTAGTGTTCTACCTCTTCTAGTAAGTATCTCAGGGTGCCTTGCTGCCACACCTATCGGCCACAACCGATAGAGCACGTGCGGAAATCATGCTACGGATCACACACCGTAGCGCCAGATGGAGTTCCCAAATACGAACATAGTCCGTAACGTCCCAGGACTACCAAACTCGTCAGCAACCACTGAGGAGGGCAATCCATTGGACCCATCCGTACTGGCCACAACCAGCACACTCATACCGGCACACTCACCAACCCGAGCCACAACTCAAAGTTCCTCGTGTTCATCCGCTATCCCGAGCCACAACTCGAGGGAAGTCATTTCGGGCCACAACCTATAGAATGCCACGTGCTTAACCCCTATCCCGAGCCACAACTCAAGGATACGTTCTGGGCCACAACCCACGGAACACCAACAAGCCCACCAAGAAGATATTTTAAAAGCCATGTAGAACACCTCTCACAAGTTTCATCTCGACTTATAAACACAGCAGGTACATCTTCCTTAACCATACCTCTTCGCCCTTGCTTGCTTAGATTAGAACCTTTGTTTAACCATTACAACCCACCTCTCATAGCTAAACCCCCAAATTGTGCAAGCATCCACAACCACTACAGCCTACGTATTCTCGCTTAAGCGAGCTCATGCTCGCTTGGGCGAGACTCTCGTTCGCCCAGAATAAAAGTGCCTCATCTAGGCGATGAGTCCCTCAACACCACAAACCTTCCCTCGCGATCTCGCTTAGGCGAGAGGGTCTCGCTTGGGCGAGACGTACTCCCGCTCAAAACAACCATCAACCTCGCCTGCGCGAGTTGTTCAAGCAAACCGCACAAATGCACACGATTTCTCGCTTAGGCGAGTCTCACTCGCCTAAGCGAGATTAGCCCTCGCCCAAACTCCAAAACTCTCTGCCCAAGCGATGGCCACGAGCAAACAAAGGATACGCATCCCTACATATCTCACCTAGGCGAGCCTGACTCGCCTGAGCGAGAATTGCAGGTTTTGACACTAATTCACGCACGCACATTCTGCACCAGTAATCCAACACACTCCCAAAATATGCCCATCCAATTTGATCACATTGCAACACCAAAACAGCATACTTTAGACACAATGAAACCCATAACCCCGAAATTTCACAACAACAGCACCCTCAAATACAAAGTACCCATCATGTTCACGCAATTCGGTAGAAATCCCAATCAAATAGTGCCAATTCACCCAAACCCCCATTTCATCACATGATTAACCCGAAAATCCAAGGCATAAAATCATCAAACTCATACAATCAAAATAGATTACAATATTATGGGTTCAGCTCCCCTAACCTGAAATTTTCCTTTGCTTAGTTAATGGCAGAACGTTGGAAATCTCTCCTTGGTCACTAGGCAGCCCAACACCCTCCCTTCACTATTCTCTCAAATACCAAAACCCCTCCCAAATTTTCGCACCCTTGCAGAACCCTCAGAAAATAGCTTCTCCAAACCCCTATTCTCAAATTAGGTTTTAATGGTAAGTTTTATTGTTATTTGAGGTCTTGAGTATTAGTTTTCAACCTTCCTAGCTGCCCCATTCTGCTAGGATTCTCTTCCCCTTTTTATATTCCCGCCATACCAATTTTTCGTAAAAAGAGAACTAAAGGTGTGCCATCAAGATTTGAACCCATGACCTTCCCAACGCCAAGTCAAAGCTAAACCACCAAGCCAACTTATATTTCTTGCTAACACACACAATTCAAGCATTATCTCATACACAAATTTGGCCCAACATATTATTAAAACATTAATAACAAACTACACATAATTGGCATACATAAGACTCGAACCCAAGTCCTCTCACACAATTAAAGTACTCTCAACCACTTGAGCTAGCACTTTTCCACGTTTTAATGTCATAAATGCACAACTCACCCGCATTTATTAATTAATTAATTATTTAATTAATTAATTTATGCGGATCTTACGCACGCGCCTTGAACTAGTTGGGGAAAAAGGCCTTCACCTTATCCTAGGATGAAAAGAGTTTGAAGATAGGATCAGTAAGACCCGCGAAATTTAATTAATTAAATAAATAATTAATTAATAAATGCGGGTAGTGGGAGCCTTTATGATGTGGAAAAGTACTAGCTCATATGGTTGAGAGTACTTGATTGTGTGAGAGGACTTGGGTTTGAGTCCTATGTATGCCATTTACGTGTTATTTAATTTATTTTTATTTGAATAATATGCTTGATCATGATGGGCGATATTATAATCCTAGAATTATAGGAATTATCACAAAACATGAATTGGTTGAGTGGTTGTGCATTGATTTGACATTGGCATGGTTATGGGTTCGAACCTTGGTAGATCCAAATTAAACTTTCTTTATGCCAAAATTCTCTTTGACATGAATGTGAAAGAGTAGAGAAACCCTAGCTGACAAGGGAGGTTTTTCTGAGTCTGCCATTGTAGAGCACTATGAGGAGAGAAAAATTGGGGAATCCATTTTATCAAGGAAGAAGCCAAGAATCTTCAAGTTAGGGGAGTTGGAACCATTCTTTTTAATTCATATCGCTCAATTGTATGAAATGTATGTTAACTGGATGCATATATTTTGTTCATTTTGAAATTATCGTGTTTCTGGAAAATTCCCAAAAACTGCCTGGTGGGCTATTCATAGCCGCCAGACGACTCATGCAAAGTTGAGTGTTTTCTGGGTTCCTGAAAAGGAACCGCCTCGCGGCATGACCCTGGCCGCCAGGTGACACATGCCTGCAACCCAATTTCTAGGTTTTTGAATGAAGTGTCTAGTGGTGATGAACACCCGCCAGGCGACGCGAACCTATTCACTCGATTTTAATGTTTTGCGTATTCTGAGATGATTCTGATTGGGGGGAAAGTAAGTCCTAATTGTTTGTGAATGATTAGGTATCATACATCATTGAATTTTATGTGGTTGGGGGTTAATTTGGATGAAAATCGTATGCACATCATTTTAGGGTTGATGATTTGCGATGTTATAGTAGCACTAATCTAAGTGGAAAATATTAATGGGATTTCGTATATTGGAAGTTTTAGGAATGAACCGTGAACCTAAACATGTGAGTGTAGCCTATTGAGTCGTAAATCGATTGAAATCACAATAGTTGGGATTGATTAAGGTTCGCAGGTGCAGGGAGAAGTTTGGGTTCCTAGAACAGCAGGAACCGCCTGGCGGCACCCAATTTACCGCTAGGCGCTATACCAGCGTAGTGGGCTTGGTGTGTTGTGGCTACAGTGGAATTGTGAAGTTGAACCTAAGGCAATTGGAGTGTTAAAAGAAATGAATTGGTGGAATTGGATATGCCGGATCAGGATTAAGAGGATAAGAAATTAGTAAGATGGGGCTATGCAAGAATACTAAGATATGATTATCTTAGATGGATTTGAATGCTATAATAGTGAATCTCAGGTTAATTAAACCAGAGTCTTGTTTTGTGGGAAGGTGGACTGAAATGTAGGATGGTAAGATTAATTGGATTTGCCCAAGTTGGAAGTATGATGTAAATATTATTAGGGTATGGTTGCCATGTCATATGAAGTTTGGTAGAGACTTAGTTAATAATTGGATAACTAATAGAGGGTAAGGGGTATGAGGCTAATAGTGGCATATTGTGATTTAGCAATGTGAACTTAAGCAAGTTTATTTAATTGTAAACTTAGGTGGGTGAACCTAAATGGAATTAAGAACCTTGCTAACAAGTGAATCACATGAGAGCTGAACTAATTGGGTGAATTTCACTGTGAGTCTTGGTGCTAAGTTTAGAGTTGCAATATGCTCTATGTATCTATAAACTAGTAAAGCACGAGTACTGGTGCAACGCCTGGCGGCAAGGATTGGACCGCCAGGCGACAACTACAAAAGCAGTGGAGTACTGGAGCGAGTGGCGCCTGACGGTGAGGGAGGTCCCGCCAGGAGATGTTTGCAAGTCAGGGTGCTTTGAGGAGCTTGACACCTGGCGGTACGTGTCCCCCGCCAAGTGGTCTGGAAGGGTGTTTCGCCTTGTGGCTCTAGAGCAGCGCTAGGTGATAATGCAGAGGCTAGACTTATGTTTTGCATGCTTTGGATGGGCGTGATCTACAAGGCTTTGGTGATATCTCGAAGGTTGGCTTACTAGTGTTCCTTGAGTTGTGGCTCAGAAGATATCCCTTGAGTTGTGCCTCGGGATAGGGGTTAAGCACATGACATTCCTTTTGTTGTGGCTCGGAATGGCATCTCTTGAGTTGTGGCTCAGGATGGCAGATGAACACGAGGAACTCTTGAGTTGTGGCTCAGGTTGGTGAATGTTGCCGGTGTGAGTGTGCGTGTTATGGCGCGTACGGATGGGTCCACTTAGATTGCCCTCATCAGTATTAAGCTGACGTGTTTGGTAGTCTTGGGACGTTACGAATGTCATTCGTTTTGGGAACTCCATTTGGCATTATGGAGTGTGCTCCGTAGCATGGTTTCCAGCACGTGCTCTACCAGTTGTGGCTAGTAGGTGTGGCAGCAAGACATCTCGAGGTACTCATCAGAAGACATAAAACACGAGTGACATGGTGGTGGCCATGTGGTGTACTTGTATGGTTTAAATGATGTGTGTATTATATATATATATATATATATATATATATATATATATATATTATTTTTATTTAATTGTAAGGTCACCCTATCTACGTGTGGTTGGCGATGATCCTGTACGCGGTACACAGGAGCAGATGTTGTTGCAGGTGGTTCTGGTGAGGCTTAACAGCGAAGCAGGGAAAACTCATGGGAACAGTTTTATTTGAGTTTTTATCGTTTATGATTTTGAATAAAGTTGTAAACTATTGTGAGACCGATTTAGTATTTTATTGAACTTTAAGAATTTTGAATTTGGAGCTGACTTTATTATGTAATAAAGATTTTAAATTCCCCGTGTTTTTGGGAATTGAGACACAATAAATGAGGTTATTTTTATATCTCTATTTTATTTTATTAAAAACTCGTAATATCCGATTGGGATGTTATAGGATCCACCCTAGAGGCAACAACTGAGGAAGTAATCAGTCAAACTTTAGCTACTGTCCTAAAAAAGATGAACGCTAGGTGAGGAAAGGAGACAAGCTGCGAAAACTAGAGTTGAAAAGTTGTTAAGCTCGCCGACAAAACCAAACCCATGATCAAGTTGCGGAATAAGTCTAACAAATTCACCTGGGATAACACATACCAAGAAAAATTCAAGGAACTGCAAGAATTACTATCGACATCCCCAGTTTTGTGCATGCATGAGAAGAACATTTATTCCACCTTCCTTTGATATAGATCATGAGATAGAAAAAAAAAGAAAATTGAGATATCAAGAAGAAAGAAAGAAAACCTCACAATACTCCTAAGAAAGATGAGGGACTTGGAAGAAAAGGAAAGATTAAGAATTCAAAGAAGAGAGAAAAAGAAAGAAAATTTTGAGAAAGAAATGACAAAGGAACGAGAAAAGGATCAAAGAGATAGGGAAGAGATAAAGAAGAGAGAGCTTGAAGAAAGAAAAAGCTCAGAAATTAAAAAAGAAAGAGAGAAAGAGGAGAAGCTGAGAAAAGAGAAGGAGGAAAAAGAGAAAAAAGAATATGAAGAAAAAGAGAGAGTAAGACAAGATGCAAAGTTTAAAAGAAAAGAGGAAAAGATTGAGAGAAAAGAAAGAAAAGAAATAATGCTTAGGGAAGTAGAGATACAACATCCTACAGCTCCTTCCATAGACTTCAACGGAGTAATCCCATCTTTCAACTCTTTCTTATTTGTCACTAATGCTTTTGTCTTAGTTCTCCCTAAAACTACTTTTCCACCTTCACTAATCATTTCATACTCCTCAAAAGATTTGCAAAATTTAACCTTTGACTTAGAGTTATCGTTTAGGTCACAATTAAGTCAAAGGGAAAATCCATATTTTTGTGAAATGGGCCTCATTGAAAATGTTTCCAAACATAAAAGCCTATCTTCATGTATCTTTAGAAAATATACTCTGCATGGCATTCAAAATTTTAATGAAATCTTGTTTGATGACTACTGCATATGTATTTGTGATCCAGGAGGAATCCAGCTTCCAATGTTGTGGGCCTTAACCAAACTTCTAGATATGAGGACAGATCCTCTTCAAGAAGGAAGGGATGATGAATATCACCCTAAGGCCTTATAGCTTGGGCATTTGGCTAGGCCCTATTTTCTTTATTTGTTTTTATTTTTAATTAAATAAATGTTGTTATAATTGGTTTTTTTTTAAATGCAGCCCATTTCTACGCAGCCATCCAAAGAAACAAAAGTTGCCCAATTCTTGAAGTGTTGGCATTGGGCCTGCGACTGAGTTCATCTAGAACTCACTCGTGGCTCTTTGTAATGGATCATCTTTGATGAATGAGAGTGGTTTGTTTTCCCCCTTTCGTCTCAGTTTAACCCTAACCCTAGATTAGGTTTTTAACCTCGTCGGGTTGCCTAAACCACTGAGAAACGAGAGTTCCCCACTGGAACGAGAGAGATCCGAACGTTAATTGTAATTTACAAGTCTTCCGTTGCATTTCCGTAGTATTCTGTAAGGATCAATCTGTAGAACACCGGTTGGAGAGGACTTTCGGTGAATCTCGTGACGGAACGACCTCATCAAGTTCCAGTTCCCACAGAGGAGGTCAAAATAGTGGGAGAGGCACTAGGAACATTCATTTCATGGCCTAAACAATTAGTTAAGGTTATTTCAAAAAAGAAGCAAGTATATTTTTCTTCTTTACAATGATATACTTCATAATTTAACACAAACTTTGTATTTAACTTTGTTATTATATTATGTAGGTTTATAGTAGACAAAAGTCCCTAGTTGCATGTGCTTTTAGCCTTGAGGCCCATTCCCAGCCCCAACCCAAGCAAAATTTTAGTCCAATTCATGATTTGGCTGGCATAGTCGGAGATCTTTTTCAAAAACCACTTGCCATTCCTTGGGATAAAACAGTCTTCGGTGTTGACAATAGTGATATACCACTATATGTCCATATGAACGATGTGTACGAAATCATCCAAGGGCATCAGATGTTGAAGTTTACAATTATTCAACTATGGATACTATGAGTAAATTTTATGTTATATTGTGCAATCAATAATTGTCTCTAAACTTAATGGTTTGAATGCAGATATGTAAACAAATATGTTTCATCATATACAAAAGTCTGAAAATAAACATTTGGAATGTCAGACGTACATTCAAAATTGGATGGGGAAATCAAAGAAAAGAATTTACATGACACCTTATATTCATGCGTAAGTTCATCTTAGTCATTTTATCCATTAATTAACTAATTCAAATCACTAATTATATTTATTTTTAGGTCTCATTAGCAATTGGTGATTATTTGTCCAAAGGAGAATATTGTAGTTTGGTTATGCTCATTGCACAACCCCATCCCCTCAACCATGAGAAATGTACTACAGAGGTATGTCGTAATCACTTTATAATGTCTTATTTATGTCATGAAATATTTTGTAATTGACTAGTGACTTAAATTTTTAGTGCTCTGAATGTGTACAATGTGTTGGGTGGTAAATCAACTTCATCTTCACAAAATTTCAAAGTGATTTCTCCTAAGGTATTCAAAGTGATTTCTCCTAAGGTATAAGTTTCCATCTTTTATATTGTATTATTTGTACTTTTTCATATATTAATTACTATAACCAAAAAGGAAGTTTTGAGTGTGGATACTATGTCATGTACTGGATGTGGACCATAGCTTGTGCTTCTCTGAAAGATTCTTCGGATGAGGTAAGGAATCAAAAGACTCCTCTTTGAAACATGTTTTTATTAAATACTTAACTAATTTGCATTCATTTCTTTGAACAACAAGTTTTTAACAATGTTGAGAAGATTGATGAAGTAAGGACTGAATGGACCAAATACTTCTTGCAACATAAAAATGTTTATATGTAAATCTTTTCCTTTGTTGCATTAGTTTTCTTTCACTTAGGAAATATTTTGGTCAAATCCATTGTTGGATTTGAATTGTTGTTTAATTATGTACTCTATAAATTGCTGGAACTGCATTGTCTGTATTGTTTTGGTTTTGAATGCAACAAGTTTTGGTTAGTTGCAATTACAAAACACACTTTTTAAAAAAACCAACAAGTATTGGATCAGTTATGGCCTTAACCGATTTAATATATGATATATTAGATCGGTTAAGGCCATAACCGATCTAATACTTGTTGTTTCTTTTTTAAAAAGTGTGTAACCTGTTAGATCGGGTTAGACCACAACCGATCTAAACTACTTGATCGTGATGTATTCGTGCTGAATAATGTAAGATCGGGTATCAGAAACCGATCTAATATTGATACATTAGATCAGTTGCATGTAACCGATCTAATAAGTTACAAACATACTACATCGCCTCATATTATACCGGTTCGTGAACCGATTTAATACACGCTTCAAAACCGATCTAATATCCCTTTGTTGCACTAGTGATACCCTATTTTTTGTCCACATTTCGTTATTCCAATTTTGTCCTTAATTATTTTAAAAACCTTTTTTTATCTTTAACCGTTATTTTAAAAACTTTTTTTGCATACAAATTTTATTTTTCTAATTTTACATTTAACAACTATTTTAAAAATTAATTATATATTTTTAATTGATCTTAACTCAAATCTTTGAGAAAATTAAAAAATACAAACACACGTCTAAACTCCACCTGTAAACAATGTAGTAGACAAAACAAGTAGCTCATAAAATATTCTAGAATTAGAAAATATAGTAGTTTTATATCATAGACAAAACAAGTGATGTCTAGACATAAAAGCTGGACTCCACCTGTAGATCCTACAAACATTTCAGCATTCAAATAACACCTTCAAATATAACAACATAGTTATCCAAAGGTTTAGCACCATTCACATCATCACATCAAAACATTAAAAATACAAATATAAAATAAAGTAGATAATGCATATTAATAAACTAACAAATAATAAGCTACATAGGTCAAGTCCTACAATTTAAAAACTAACTAATTTTACCCCTAGTTCAACAAGTCCTATAATTACAAACCTAACTAATAATCTGCATAATGAGAAGAGTTTTGTCCATGCTGGTGGTCCCTCTCCCGAGCATCATCTTGGTTTTGGTCCTCATTTTGTGGTTGTTCATTGACGTCAAATGTTCATTGTGCGGCAGGAGGAAGAAGATGGAGAACAATAGTTACTAGGGATTCTAATGTTCTCTACAATCGTTGATTCTCCTCCCTAGATTGACGAAACTCCTCCCTAGATTGATGAATTTCTTCTTCCAACCTTAGAATCTTTTGTGAATCCATAGATGTAGAACTGGATGGTTGTTGTGTGAAGGCTTCCCCACAAAGATAATTTTCATTTAGTTTTCCAACACCATATACTCGTCCCATAGGATTTTTGCCACCAGCAACAACTAACCAACTTTTTTTCCTTAACTTCTCTTCCTCACCAGGGTCCAATAGAGATATTTCTTCTCCTTCACCACAAGAAGTAACTTCAGATCTTGCTTGGGAAAATACAGTTTGAAATTCCTCCTATTATTCAAAAATAGACATGTTATATAATGGCAAATCTTTATATTTAAAAAGGAGGAAAGATCTAAGTTAGAGAAATTGCATATGTTTGTTTAGATCTGTGATCTACAAAATCACCAGTATTCTTGCGAACATGAGTATGGTGGAAAAGCTCATCAAAATGTATGAGACGACCCAATTGTTCTACCTATAACCAAAACTAATTAATCATGATAAAATAGTAATCAAGTTATATAACAGTATTTTTTAATGTACATACCATGCGAAGGGCATGCTCATGGATGGTGATTGAGCCACCTGTGTGCAAACATCCACCCTTCTCAGATGCTCGATTCTTTTGATTACGAGCACTCTTTGATCGAAACTCGGGTTGGTTCCACTTAGCAAGCAAACTATTCCATACTCTATCAAACATCCAGTGAGTTTTCTTCCCAGTTTTTCTTGCTTCCATGAAGATTTCAGAAAGTCTATGAGAGGCCTTTGTGTTGAAAATATTTCTAATCTTCTCCTCATGTTCAGGTCTCCAAGCAACCTTTCTCTACAAATATAAACTTACCTTGAACCTTTGGAAGAAGAACTCCTTCTCTTGATCCAACATTGCACCCCAAGTTAACCATGGCTCAACATATTGTTGCTTAAGTGTCTTTGTGATTGCCTTGGAGGCAACTCTACTTGGGTAAAACCTAAAAATATAAACACATTGTGGAAAAAAATGATGTCAATATGAAAAAAACCATATAATATAAAAGAAAAAATGATTTCAACTAGTGTTGATTATTACCCATCATTACAAGGTTCAATAATTTCAAGCACTGCACCAACAGAAGGTCATCATCTTCATTTATGGATGGTTCACCGGCTTCATCGGTAGACATGTGTTGGTCTTCCTGAAGTACATTCTGAATAGATCGGGTGGGTATTGAGGTTGGTGTATCATTTTGTTGAGAGGGGGAAGATAATGATGTCAATCTAGCACCAACACATTGGCAAGCCATAGATGACGGTGTAGGTTCATTAACATGAGGTTGCACAGGTTGAACAATGGGGGGTTGAGAAGGTATGGGTTGGTCAATTGAGGGTTGGGAAGGGGTAGATTCAGCTATTGATGGTTGGGAAGGAATTGGTACAACATTTGTAGTTGTAGAAGAATTTTATCGATCAATAAGGGATTCAAGTATAGGTGCTTTTTGTGATGGTAATCTAAGAACATGTGTGACTAACTTGGTTACTGAAATATCTTGTGAATCTTATGAAGGATTGACCCCAACCAAGGATGGAGGCACATGCTTAAGAAGACTAAGCACGTTTAGAAAGGAAGTTCACTAATCCTTCATCCCTTTCATTTGTGTTTGTTATTTTTGGTTCCCAAAGTTGACTTAGTTGATTCCACTTTAGTTGACTTGTTGACCTTTGAGTAGGTTTGACTTGTAGAGACATCCTTAGGTATCTTTTATTTGCTTAGAGGCCCCTAAACTCTTCTATATAAGGGGTGCTCCTAGACATGTAAAAGGGTTGAACATTTTGAAGTAAAAACACTCTTGTGTCTCAACCATTTGTGAGAGTTTCCTCCCTTGGGAGTGAATACTTTTAAGCCTTATCTTACATAGCAAGTGACGGCACACATCCACTCATCTTCAAGGTTGTCATGGCTTCTAGCCTAGCCTTGTAGTGGCATGCTTCTCACATTTTTACCATTTCTTTCCTTTTCATTTTATGTTTTCTTCTTCCTTTAATTGTTCTTGGTTTTCTATGGTTTATGTGCTTTCCATCAAAATTAGTGAAAAATGAGAGAAAAAACTGGAACAAAATGAGAAAATTCTGGTGAAGAAGAAAAATAAGAAAAAGATGGAGAAGTGGAAAAAAATGAAAACAAAAGAAAGTGAAGATAAGAGGTGATGAGAGCAGAGAAAATAAGTGTGCTAGATTTTGTTCTACACTTGAACTCGCATTATCCCACCTACATTCATCTCACTTGTCTAGGAATGGAGCGTTGTTTACCTTTTCTATGTCATACCTTCACCTTAGCCTCATTACAAGACCATGAAAAACTCCTATTGATCTTGGGTTCACATATGTTTTGATTGGTATTGATTAGAAATTTTCCATGTCTATTGAGTGTGCATTTGATTGAGATGTTGAGAGTAAACACAAGTTGATACACTTGAATGTAGAGTGCAAACACTAATGTGTGAAGTTGAAGTTGTTTTATGCCAATGCATTTTGATTTTTCATTACTTAATATCATTGCTTGGAGTTGTTTTTTATTGACTGGATGTTTTGTAGCTTGAAATTAGAGCATTTTGCTGTCATGTGCAGTTTTTAGTTAGAAAAGTAGGATGAGTCAAGTGTGCAAAATTTTTATTGGGAGATTTGTTTCTGTTTTTGGAAAGTGAGTTGCTTTTCTTTTTATTTTTCCCTAAGTGTGCAATTGTTCAAGTGTGAGGGTGTGATGATTTTCTAATTTTTCCACTTTTTTTGTCCATTTGCATTCGTTTTAGGTTGGTTAAAGTGTTTAATTCATAGTTTTTAGCTTAAATTTAGTTTGGAGTGTCATGTTCTTAGTTTTTTCTTAATTTGTGTTAATTAGCTCTTTTTAAGTCATTTTTAGTGTAAGTGTTAATTAGTTTTGGATCGTAGTAGTTTAGCCTAGTTGTTAGTTGTTTAGCTTCAATAACCTATACTAGAATAGTGTAGTCTAGTATTGGTCATAACATTTACTAATTTCAGCATCCTAGTTCTAGAATCAATTTGAGTAGCTAGTTACTCTTAGTTTCTATTTTTTATTTTGTTAGTTCTATAATTCTGCTCTATTAGGCTAGTTATAGTATTTTTACATCTTAGCTTAGTTTAGTATAGCACAAACTGATTTCTAGTTAGCTTATAGTATTTTTTCTTTGTATGCATTTGGAGAGTTTTATTGTGTCATAAATCTACTTTAGAATAGGTAAATTGTAGGTGCTGGTTTGTAGTTTTTAGCAAGTTTAGTCTAGTTAGTGACCTACCTTAGTCTAGTTTGAGTAGTTTTGAATAAATAGTGTTTCTAACCAGCAAGTTTATGTATCTATAGCAGATTCAACCAAAAATACACAGTCATCATAGCAAAACAAAAAGCTATAAAAGATTAAATTGTATATAAGATAAACCAAGCATTTACCTTAATTTATCTCACACTCAAGCAATTAATGTCATGAAGGTCTCTTCAAATCTGAACTTTGATCACCCAAATCTACATAAGCACATTTTAATCGGAAACACAAGATAACAAACCTAGAAACAAGAGATTACGAACTTTGTGAGTTTTAGAAGTTCTTTTACAACTCAGGTTTTGAGTCTTCCTTTGATCACTTTTAATTAATTAGGACTTGTATGGATGGTTCTAGTTTATGTTTTAGGTGTCTTTTACAGATTATGTACCTTTTCTCCCTCATCATTTTAACTTTCATGATGTTTTTATATGTAAACAATTCTGATTTAAGTGTGAAAGTGAAGCCAATTTGATATACCATAATTGAGTAGTTGTGTGTGATTTGATTTTTGTTTGTGAGTACATCATATCATGCAAAAGTGGTGTCGCATTTTTAGCACTAATTGTTGTTTTGTCTCAACTTTTTAAAAGCTTAAACATCACATGTAGAGTACGTTCCTTTTTTGGCACAAGATATGATTTAAAGAAGCTTTCTAAATAAGAGCTTATTTGTCTCAAAAGATTAAAAGACAATAAAATGAACAAACTTCCAAAGCAATTACAATGTAACTGGTGTCTCATCATTCACAGTCTCATAGGAACAAACTTCCAAAGCCATTGAAGTAGATTACCTGTTGTCTCATCATTCACAGTCTCGTAGGAAGAGCCACCTATAGCATAAGAGAACCCTACTCTAACTGGTGTCTCCAAATACAAAATGTTTGCCTCTACATTACAATGTAACTCTTATCATATAGGAGCAATTCTTTCACTTATAATGGAATGATCAGTTTCTCCATGGAGTACCTCTGTTCCAACTGTACTCATTTTTAATCAGAACTTTCCTGTTTGGTCTAAAAGCTCCATTTTCAGATAATGCACCCACTCCAAGAGAAGAACACCCAGGTCCTGTACAAAACAGAAATTAGCTTACAAAAATTAGCTTCGTCCCTCAATAAGCATGGCATATTGTAAATCAAAGGCACGTAGATGAAAGATTCAAGGGAGGGAATGGGAAAAGTAGCCATCACGGCCTTATTCATAAGGATTATTCACATAGCCACTAACATACATCCCAAAATGTAAAACCCTAAACCCATCACTTACAATTTTTTTCCAAATTCGCGGAGGGTTTTCTAACAAGGGTTTTGCTTTAAGAACGATGAAGGTCGGGACACGTTTCCGCCATAGAGTCACTGTGTGGGTCGACGATTGATGAAGGATTATCTTGTTCCTTTTTAAGATTATTGAATATGGTGTGAGTTGATTAAGAAAGCTAAGTGAAATCCCCACTGGACATTAAGATAGCAAGCTATCTAGATGTGAAGATTCCTTTCACAAAGCTCAAGAGAAGAAGATGATGGATTGATTCAAAACAAAAAGGAAATGGAAAGCACATAAAGCATAGAAAACCAAGAATAATTAAAGGAAGAAGAAAACATAAAATGGAAAGGAAAGAAATGGTAAAAAATGTGAGAAGCACGCCACTACAAGGCTAGGCTAGAAGCCATGGCAACCTTGAAGATGAAT
>Ga0214544_1008208_pt1 | contig 17597 bp, 18 predicted proteins | sample CNSS3metaG_FD_160074 | JGI IMG/M metagenome (GOLD analysis project Ga0214544, IMG submission 160074) | Root nodule microbial communities from cowpea collected in UCLA plant growth center, Los Angeles, California, USA - CNSS3 | ecosystem: Host-associated > Plants > Roots > Nodule | place: USA... | reverse complement strand
TTGACACAAGGACATCTGAACTTCACCTCATCATCACTTCTCCCCTCATAACGTTGCGCAAATTTTATAAATTCCTCTACTCCATTCTCATACTCAATGCTAATACGTGGTAAATTAATCCAATCTCGATCCATACTGAAATTGCGTGAATAATTTCAGTAATCTTTGAATCAATGCTCACGTCGTAATGAAGGTGTGACCCTATTCTATTTAAGAAGATTCACTTTATTTATTTTATTGGTACATATTACTTTTAAAATACAAATCTTAAATTTCACAAAATTTTGCCAGCATTTCGCATTGGCCTTCAGGATACACGAAATGGAAGTGATTATAAACCACAATCAAATATGCACCCGAAGATCAATACAAAACACAATTGACAAATATTCATGAATTTTAAGATCTGTATTTTAAAATATATATATATGCACTAATAAATTACTAGAAAGTGATTAATCTTCTTAAACTGTCCAATCGAACAATTCAAGATTCAATACATTTAAATTATTAGTATTGTATCCCCTTATATCTAATTTTAAAAAAATGTAGTTTTTTCAAAATGAAAACTCGGGGACAATACATAATTTTCGTATTGAATCTCAAACGGGAAACTAAGGCTAACTCACAAATCAAACAAATATTTAAGTAAATAATAAACCACATATATATATATAACATATTACTAATACATAATAAACAATAAAATCTTACAAAATAATAGAATTAAGAACCTGGGAGCGTGAAAATTGAATGACAATGGAAGATGATGCACACCCACGATACTGAGGTCTTCAAGAGCTATAAAAGGTAATAAAATAAATAAGAGACCGTAAAAATAGCAAAAGAACAACGCAAAAATCAACCAAAAATCTCATCAAAATGTAAAACAATTACCTAAATCATAAAAAAATATACTAAACGAAAGAAAAAATGACGCGTTTTGAATTTACCCCGGACAGAATTGGCGGTGCAACAGTGGCTGGAAATGGCGAACGAGGCGCAAGATACTCGCCGGAGCAGTCACACGGAGCAGCAGTGCAACGCTTGTCGCCAAGTGGTGGTTGTGGGGGACAGTGGCGAAGTGGGGCGACAAAGGCACGACGAAGGGCGCGACGGAGGGCGCGACGTACGCGCAAAAGAGGACGCAACCAGAGGCAGCGTGACGGTGGCGCGCAGAAGGCCGCAACGGAGGAGTGAAAGTGGCGCGACGGAGGCCGCAACGAGGGCTAGACGGTGGCGCCACGGTGGCTATTTCCTTTTCGACGGTGGCTGCCTCCTTTTCGCCTGCTGTTCGGTGGCAGAGCAAGACCGGCGACCCAAACTTCGTGGACGGAGGCACAATCGGCGATGGAGAGGGCGACGGAGAGGGCGCTTGACGGAGGGCACGGTGGGGGATCGCTTCGCGAGAGAGAAGATGATGAACAGTGAGGGTTCGCGCGATTTGAGAACCTAAATAAAGGATATGGCCTCGGTTCTTCGCCACCCGAGGCCAAATCAAAGTTATAGGCCTCGGTCCTTTGTCACCCGAGGCCAAAGTGTGCGCTGTCAGTGGCAGTTTTGTAAATCTGGGGGCCACAGATGGGTTATAGGCTTCGGTTGGTTGAGAACCGAAGCATAAAATTGGTTATATGCTTCGGTTGATTTGGGACCCAAGGCAAAATGCTGAGAAAAATTTCAAAAATGCCACCGCCTCCTTATAGGCTTCGGTCCCGCAGTAACCGAGGCTTATAAGGCGAGTTAAAAACCCCATTCTGCACTAGTGTTTGTTATAAAAGTGGACTAAACTCTCCACTTTACCATATTTTTTAGGTTTATAACGAGTCATTAAGTGCTAGAAATCAAGACTTAAGGGATTTGGTAAACCAACCCATGAGATGCATTAAAGAATGACACATATACTTTGTCAATGGGTATAAGTTCCACACTAATGCATGGTCGAACGGGAAGGAGACAATTGATTGCCGTGTGTTCGTGAAGGGCCTCACAAAGGGTGGTTATGATGATTTTTATGGGATAATTCATAAAATATATGAGCTAGAGTACAACACTTGTGAATGGTTTGATCCTTCTAGAGAGGGTACAAAAGCCTAGGTATAATATTGTTGAACTTGAAATGAGTAAAAGATAAGGACCATTTGATCCATTCATTCTAGAAAATAATGTTAGACAAATTTAGTATGTCCCATATCCAACATTTCAGAGCATCGACAAGTGTGGTTGGTCTGGTGCAATACAAACTAAGCCTAAGGGCCGCATTGAGTCAAATGAGGGAGAATAGGATATTCCCTATCAAGTTGATGAAATGTCACATGCTCATGAAATAATTGAAGATGAAGGTGTATCTGCATTGCATGACCTTAATGATGATGCTAAACAATTAAAAGGACAAGAAGAAGAAGAAGAAGATAATAATGAGGATGATGACAATTATGATGACATGAATCATGAAAATGACAATGATTAATTTTTAATATTTGTACTTGCATCATTGTTGTGTAGCAGTAATTTGACGTCTTAATTTTTAGGTTAAAATACCTTTTTGGTTCCAATTTTCGTCAAGTTTTTTCAAATAAGTCCTAATTTTGGTTTTGTGTTCAAATAGGTCCCAATTTTCGTCAATTTTGTTCGATTGGGTCCTTTTTTGCTAACACTGTTTAAATCATTAACGGCCATGAACAGTGACTGTCACGTGTCACTTCATGGTTTTTTTGAATTTTTTGAATTTTTTTTAAATTTTTTTAAATTTTTTTTTAAATTTTTTTTAAATGTACACGTGTCAACCCAGGAGCGTGCCACGTGTCACTTCGTGGTTTTTTTGAATTTTGAATTTTTTTTAAATGTTCATGTGTCAACCCAGTAGTGTGCCACGTGTCAAAGTCAATATTGTATATTAAATTTGGTCCCTATATTTGTTATTTTTGTTCAATTAGGTCCCAAATTTTGTTAACACTAACCAATTTGGTCTCTATCGAAGATGTGACCAAATTTAATTTTAATATATTATATAAAAATATTTAATAAAAAATGTGAATTTGAATATAAAAATTAAATTTGGTTTTAATTTGGAGAGGCCATGATTTGTTGACATGGCGAATTTCAAAGTTGTATTGGTTCTTAGATGATGCCAAACAATTTGTAGATATCCTATAGCATTGTCACAATTCGCCATATAGTGGAGATTTTAATGGTGAAAGGACAACCGGCAAGGTTCTCCAATCCAGTTTCTACTGGCCTACTTTGTTCAAAGATGTTCAAGCTTATGCTAGTAGTTGGATAAAGGCCAGAGGGTCGAAAGCATTTCAAGAAGAAATGAGATACCACTACAAGCCATTTTGAGTACATTTTGGTTACAATGGATTATGTCAGCAAATGGGTGGAGGTTGCTGCTTATTAGAAAATGATGCCAAAACAATCATTAAGTTCTTAAAACATTAGATTTTCTCCTGGTTTGGAGTTCCTAAGGTCCTCATAACTGATGGGGGATCCCACTTTTGTAATGCTTAGTAAGCACAAAATAGCATATCCTTATCATCCTCAAACCAATAGCCAAGTTGAAGTGTTAAACCGAGAGATAAAGAAGATTCTTAAGAAGGCTTTAGCATCATCTAGAAAAGATTGGTTTGTGAAATTGGATGATGCTCTGTGGGCTTATAGGACTGCCATGAAGACTTCATTGGGGTTATCCCCATTCCAGTTAGTCTATGGCAAATAATGTTATCTTCTACTGGAAATGGAGCATAAGGCCTATTGGAACTTGTAATTTCTAAACTTTGATCCTTCTTTGTCGCTAGGCGTGCTGGGTTAACAGTGGCCACTGCCATAGATTGAAAGTCCTACCGCATGGCGGCTCACTCATGCCGCCAGGTGCCATACCAGTAGCGCAATGCTACTAGTTTTTGGCACCTAAAAACAGGTCCTAACAGACCTCGAACATACAACACTTGAAATTATAACACAACATGATTTCCTAGTCATATTCTATACTTAGTTAACATCACACACAAATATGTATCCCATCAATCCCTTTATCATTATGCACACATCTTTGTCAAGGCAAAAAGTCAATACTTTCATGTCAAAACCACATTATTTTACAAGTGCTACTTTAAAACATGTTGTATCACGCTCAAGGACACAAGTCACATACTTCAGTAGATGAATACTAAGATATCTCATACCAATTCACAAACTAATGTTACATAATCTAAAGAAGACAATTATCTCACTGCAACAAACAATATATATATATATATATATATATATATATATTTATATATCACAGCACACCAAACCATCTTTCACACACCAATTGATCCCATAATCGTTCCCCATTACCGCTATAATAGAATCCCTATTTTCACATTCCACACTTTATTTACAGACAACACAATAGATTACATACCATAGTTATCTTACACAATTAATCATAAGCAATTCTTATTTGAGCAGCAACGTCTGTTTAACTACTCCCGCATACTTTATAGTCCAAAATTACGAATGGTTCCATCACCCAGGTCTAGGTTTACTTATTTCCAGAATCCTTCAATGTAAGCATATACACAAAATGTCAAGAAGATCATACATGGTATCACGTATGTACTCTACTCATAATAGCGTCATTTTCAACAAAATAGTGCCAATCATGTACTTATATCATGCACAATTATTTTTTACTCCCAACATAAACCCAACACCCAATTTCAGATCAAAATCATGCCTTCCAACATAATCATGATATACACAGTCAATCATATGCGTAAAATTCACATTCAAACATTTAATCATCACAACCACATCATAGGTAGAGGATGAACCGCCAGGCGGTTTATGGAGGAAACCCAGAAAATGGGTGCAAACATATGTGTCGCCTAGCGGCTCATGAACTACCACTAGGCAGTTTCGGGAAAAATAACGAAATGCGAATATAACGAGAGAAAGCAGGTTCCACGGTTTCATTATGGTTGAGATCATACATTCATGTCATTGCGAAATAAAACAAACAATGCGAACTCCCCTAACCTGGATTCCTTGCTTAATTTGATAAATTCTCTATTTCCTCCTTGATTTCCAATACCCTCCTTTGCTCTTCTTCCAGTTCCCCTCTTGCTATCAACCCGAACTCAGTTTTCAATCTGAATTTGCCTCTCCTCACACACTTACCAATGGCAGACTTCCAACCCCTTCCCTCTCCTTATTTGGTCTCTTTAATCCCACCTTAATTAGGGTTAATGACCATAAAACAAAAAACTAAGTATTTAGTGAGCTTAATGATCATTTAATGGTTTTTAGAGATACTTTTCCAGCCATCCTAGCTGCCCTCTCACGGCTAGGGTTTGTGTGACTCTTCATGTTCATGTCAAAATTGAATTTGGCAAAAAAAAATTATTTTTTCTAAGCTAAGATTCAAACCCATCATCCCACAAATGCAATTCAAGTGCACAACCAATTCAACCAAGTCATATTACATGATAATATTCCTACATCAAATATTATATCCTTACTTATCACACCCAAGCATCTCTAAAAAAAATACAAAGAATTAAATAACACACAATTGACACATATAGGACTCTCAACCACTTGAGCTAGTACTTTTCCACATCATGAAGGTTAGTATTTAATGGCATAAAGGCTTCTCTCACCCGCGTTTATTAAATAATTATTTATTTAATTATTTAAATTTGGTGGGTCTCATAGTAAGAAGAAGAAAATATGGAGGCATTGATGGGATGGGGGATGATAAACAAAATTCCATCGACAAAATATAGGGATTTTGTCACTCATGTTATTAGAAAAGTAAAGTTCTTGGAAAGTTAACCTACTCAACAACATGCCTCAAGTACTCTACAAATAATGAATGATTTTCTACAAGACATCAAAAGTTGAACTAAAAATTTTAAGGAAGCTGAAAAGGATTCTGATTAGCATGCAAAAATGAATGATGAAATATATGCCTTCGAAAAGAATGAGACATCGGTTCTACAGAAGCTCCACATGGAAAGAAAGCTCTCAGAAGTAAATAGGTAAGCAAAATAAAACACAACTTAGATGGGAGCATATAACCTTTAGAAGCGAGACTTGTCATCTTCAGACATCATTAGAGAAAGGGCATAGACTATGAAGAAACTTTTGCCCACTGGTGGAAAAATTTGTGATTGAACCTTCTTGACAGTGGCAACAATAAAAAAGTGGGAAGTCCACCAAATAGATGTCCATAATGCATTTCTCCAGGATGATTTGGTTAAGGAGGTATACATGAAAGTTCCTCCATGTTTTCAAAACTCTGACCCAAATTTTGTTTGTATGTTGAAAAGGTTATTTTACGGCTTAAAACAAGCTCCTTGTTGGTTTGCTTAGTTTGTAACATCCTAGCTGCATATTACTTAAAAATAAAAATAAAAATAGAAATACTATTAAACTGCATTTATTAATAAAATACTTTCCCAAAAATGCGGGAAAAGTAAAACTTTAGTTTATACGCGCCAAAAGATCAAATCCATATATGCATTCCACGCTTACAATTATCCAAACAGTTAATGTAAAATAATTACAAATTTAATACGAAAGTCCATAGCATATAAATCCATGAAAAAGTCCCCAAGTTGGACCCCTCTCCGGCTCTAAGAATCCACAAGCTCACCTACATCAACATTTGTTCCCATGTGACGAGTTACATGATCATCGCCAAACACACACAGATAGGGTGAGCTCAAATAAAGAGAAATGGAATATACAATAAAGTATTGATTCTTAAACCCATTACTCTAACGTGAAACCCAACCGTCAACCCAACATTCGCATCTTCCTCTGGACGCCTCTTGACTCTACATCCTTTGATACATTTATCGATCCTTGCTGCCACAAGTGTCTACTCGCCGCTCCGACTACAGGCCACCATCTAATAATCCACACGCGGGAATAAATTTGTAACGACCACAATCTGCAACACCAAGTGAAGTTCCCCATTACGAACCGCAGTCTGTATTTATCCCAAGACTACTAAACTCTTCGAATAACACCGAGGAAGGCAACCTTCCGGATCCCATTCGTACGAGCCACGATCTTGCACACTCCACTAGACTTCCAAAACCACCAGGTTGCAACCTCGTAATTGGGCCTCCAACAAAGCATCACACGAATACCTTAATCCAAAGTCATGTAGAATCCTCCTCGTAGTCTAATTCTACACTTGGAAACATCTGGCGCCTTGCTCGCATTGCTTGGCAAAATCTGATTCTAGCAAACACCCTTCACCTGGCGAAACCTCCCCTACCGCCAGGCGCCACGCGAGTCTAGTACCCACCGCTACTGTTTTGGGTCTCTATCGCCTAGCGGCTCGTCCCACGTCACCAAGCGCCATACCAGTAATGCATGTGCTACTGGTTTTTGGCATCTTAGGGCAAGTTCTATTGAACCTCAAACACTCAATACACGAAAGCATGGCACAATGATATTTATCATACCTAATTACATGCGTGGATTACAATTTAACACAACATACACATCAATCATACACAAGTTGAAATCAAGTACACAATATCACATGATCATACATAACACACGATCATATCCTTGCTTTCATACATCCCGGAGAATCACAATAAATCCACATAAAACCATCAAAACAAAGTGTTATACCTAACACACAATCCTGGACAACCAAACAATATACAACCCAAGAAAAACACATAATCATTGCCCTTAAATATCGCACGGGAAATAAAATAGTAATAATGATAATAATAAAAACAACACCAATAATGATAATAAGAATAATAAGAAAACGAAACAATAAAAATAAAAATAATAATAAAATAAAGTGAAACAATAATAATAAAACAATAATACTAATAAAATGAAATAATAAGATAAAATAATAATAAAATAATAATAATAATAATAATAATAATAATAATAATAATAAACCAATAATAATGATAATAAAATCATAAATAAAATAAGACAATGATGATAGTAATAATAATAATAATAATAAAATAATAGTAAAATAAAATGACATAATAATAAATAAAATAAAATAAAATAATTATAATAATCATAATAATAATAATAAAATACTAATAATAATAATAATAATAATAATAATAGTAGTAGTAAAATAAATTAAAAATAATAATAATGATAAAAATAATACTAATAGAAATAGTAATAATAATAATAATAATTATTATTATTATTATTATAAAATAATTATTATTATAATAATTATAATAGTAAAATAAAATAAAAATAATGAATATTAATAAGGATAATAAGAATAATATTAATAGTAATAATGATAATAATAAAATAATAATAATAATTTGACATTCCATTTTAAATAGAGTAATCTACTAAAATTAAACATCACATAACTATAATATAAAAGAGCACACAACATGAAGCATAAATTACTAACTATTACAATTATCCAAAATATACTTGGAATGAAAGTTAAGGCACAAAACAATGGCCACTAACAGAACATAAAAGCTAACAGTACGCAAAAGGACTACCCATAGATAAGAGAATTACAACACAATTACTGTTCTTCCAAAAATGGGCTCACTAATGAGCCAACACCAAAGCATGGTTCATCTAAACCGTAGCAATCCCATCATCTTGATGACCACCAGGGGTTTCCGCATCTGCTCATACAAATTAATTGATGATCATCACAAAAGAAAAAACCAAACAGAAGACATACACCAAACAAACAAGGTAAGCTAGAGTAAAAGTGTTTTAATCAAGTTACAGGGCAAATAAAAGCTAAATTAGATTAAAATCATATAAAGCAATAGGCACCCAAATCATGTGAAAGCAAACAAATACATGACTCTTTGACTCGATTATCCAGATCATACTCTTGATAGAGAATTCTAAAGGAAGTATGTGCCTATGTTGGTTTCTAAACTCAGCAAAGTCTAGACGCAAGGGGTTATCACCTAACCACACACAGGGTTAGTCTTCTAATGTCTTGAGCCTAATATGTCTCAAGACTAGGACCTTCTACCACTCTCACCACATAAATCATTCTGCTCTATGCGAGCGTGAATGATTATTAGAGTTCAAGATACCTTCTTTTATCTAAACATCTCCTATATCAAGGTATACACTAACCACAATCACCAAGAGTTTCCTTTGAAACTCTTTTACCAACAATTTCCACATGCCATCTCAATCATTCAAGTCTCATGCCAATCCACCACCAACCAAACAAGTCATGTTTTCCATTTCATACTCAACATAACAAGATTTCATTTAATCTCACACTATATAAATGCATACCATGACATACATATATCATAAAATAGTATTCACCCCAAATAAGTGACTTCCAACATTTAAATACCTGCAATTCCATACAATCAAGCACAACACACAACCATAACTCTTACACCAAAATTCCTAAGAAAATTTATTATCACAAAACCAAAATCACTACAGTAATACGTGACATTTCTGAAGCTATAGAAATCTAATCGACTATCCAACCAGTCAAACCACAAAATAGCATGTTATAAACCAAATGTCGAAATTTGAGCTCAATCCAACAATTAATGATTCAGGAAAGTCAATTTTACTAAAACTGCGCATATAAAAAAAGACATAGTTGCCCAGCGACCACCCGACACTTCCAGAATATGAAAAATAACGTCAAATATCACAATTTCATGAGTATTTAAACCCCTAACTTGGAAATACACAAAAAATTAATGTTTTCCCCAATCTTGTCTCATATTCCACAAAACACTAATCACATAAAATAGAAATAACGTGAATACAAGGTGTAGATCCCCTTACCTTAATAAAACTTAGCCAAACAAAACAGGACCCCAAGGAAGAGTACCACAGCTCCAAGAACAGATTAAGGGGCTGGAAATATTGGCACCCGAAACAAAATAGATTTACTAAGAAGAACCGTAGGCAGGGCCACAATAAAACAGTTGGTAAAAGATGGTAGAGGTCTACTTACATGGAGATGTGAGCTCAGACAACTCTGAACAAGGAAGATTCATTAAATCAATTTATGTTTCATGATAATTCTTATAAATCTAGGAATTTATAATCACTCATCATGATGAAGCATATCCTAAAAATAACACAATCAAAATAACACACAATTGGCATATCTAGGACTCGAACCCAAGTCCTTTAAACACACACGTACTCTCAACCACTTAACCTAGTACTATTCCACATCATAAAAGTTAGCATTAAATGTCTTAAAGGCTCTCACTACCCGCCTTTACTAAATAATTATTTATTTAATTATTTGAATTGCTCGGGTCTTACAAAGTTAACTACGGCATTGAAGTGTTATGGCTTTGTTCAATCTTATTCAGATTACTCATTGTTTATATTGTATAGGAGACAAATACATGTTTATGTGCTAGCCTTTGTAGATGAGTTAATTATTACAGGAAATAATATTACAGCCATAAAGATTTTTAAAGCTTACTTAAGTTCTTGTTTTCATATGTACGACCTAGGAGTCTTAAAATATTTCTTAGGGTTGGAGGTAGCCCATAATCTTGAGGGGTTTTATCTTTTCCAGAGAAAGTTTGCATTGGAAATCATTGAAGACACATGTTTGTTAGGTGTCAAGCCTCTGGATTTTCCAATGGAACAACACCATAACTTAGCATTGGCTTCTGGTACACCTCTTGAAAATCCAAAAACCATATTAAAGGCTGATTGAAAAATTAATCTGTTTGTGTGTGACTAGACCTGATCTTGCTTACTCTGTCCATATTTTATGTCAATTTATGCATAATTCTCTTAAAGAGCATTATCAGGCACACTACAAGAAAAATTTGAATTACCCACGAAAAAAATTTAGCATGTAAATTTTGTTATCTACGGGATTATGCGTTGACTTTGTTAATATTAATAAAAAAATAAAAAATTAGCAAAACTAGACCCATAATAAACTTATTTACAGGAATTAGCAAAACTAGACCCATAATAAACTTATTTACGGGAAGAAAGTTCATGGAATAAGAAAATCATGGGTATAACTAATTGATCCATGGGTAAAAAAAAGACATATTAAATTAAAAAAAAATTGTGTCTAGTATTCTTCCCCCAAAATCCATTACAAGTTCCAAATTTTCTAAACCTCTTCTCTAAACCCTTTCCTTCCAAATCTTCCAAAACTTAGCTTCCAATCTCCAAAAGTCTCCCAAAATCTCGAATGACTCTCACTCCATGAAATATGATGGTGAGCTTAAATATGTGAAAAATGTGAACATTTCACGTCGTCATGCCATCAAGCTCTCGCATTGTGAACCAAACATACACTAGAGCTCTTATGAACCCTTCACGTCGTCTAGCTCTCGCGACGTCCAACCAGGAAAAATGATGTCTAAGTAATGAAGGATTGTCTCAGATTTGGGAGTGAATTTCGTCTTGAACGAAAATGGGTATGAACTCTAGAACGAATGGGGAAAAATTGGAGGACGTCGATTTGGGGATTTCCGGAACGGGAGGAAATCACGCCACTTGGAGAATGTTCCAAGATAAGTGAGGAAGATCTGCCACTTTGAATCGGAGATTCAAAGATAAGGATCAATAGTTCTAAGAAGAACCTCAAGATTTGAGAGAAAACTCAAATTTTCATATAACTCAAATTTTAGTACAAAGTGTTTCACAAGGGCTTATATACTATGGGCCAAAACACCAGAAAAAGATCCGAAATGGCCCAAACATAAACACTACAAAAAATTACAAAAAGATTTCCTATTCTATGATCCGAAGCTAATCCGAGATCTCTTTGAAGGTCATTCGCATGATTCCACGTCTTCATCATTGCCTCTGGGGTGGACAAAAATCGACCTCAATTTTTAGCGCTTTATTACCTACAACCATACACACAAACATAAGTGTTGAAAGCGCGCAAAACTAGAATAGTCTAAAGACAAAAATAAGATGTTATCTAAAAAAAGAGATTGGAATAATGGGAGAGGCCAATCTCTTAATATTAAGGTGATTGGAGATTGTCCTCTAGGATCAAAGATAAATTTGCAGAACACATCTAAGACTTTCAACACCACTATTCTATTCACAATGAAACAAAAATGAAAAGATCCCACAGTAATAAAAAAAGATCCCATAGTAATTAGAACAGAAAAAGAGTGTCTCGGAAATCCCTTAGGATTTTCATGATAGGACAAACACACAAGCAAATGATTAAAGTCAGGTTCATGTTTTACCCATGTTGTTGCTGCCTTTTCTATCATTTTTCCTCAACCCATTGCTTATGCCATTGCTCCTTAATGTATTAGTTTTCCCTAGGCATTAAGACAAAAAAAGATGGGTTAGTAAGTGTTCCCAATGAAAATAAAAAATCATGATGTGAATGGGAAGACCAATTTAACGCATTATCATCCCCCTTTAAGGATATCTTTTCATCCATGCATGTAAGGGGTGTGAAGAGAGACTATTTCCCGCATTTCTCTCTTTGTTTTTCTTCTTCCTTTTCTCTTCTCTCTCTTTTAGCTCTTGCTCTTCTCTCTCTTTTAGCTCTTTCTCTTTTCTTTCTTTGAGCTCTTTCATCTTTTGTTCTCTTAGCTCTTGCTCTTCTCTGTCTCTAAGCTCTTGCTCTTTTCTCTCCATTAGCTCTCTCTTTTCTCCCACATTTCTTTTAGTGCTTTTTCTGCATTTTCTCTCTCTCTTGTCTTGCTTTTGCCACATTTCCTTTAGTGCACTTTCTGCATTTTCTCTCTCCCTTTGTGCTTGTTGCTCTCGTTTGACTTCGAGCTTTTACCTAACACTCCTCTTCACCTCTTTCAAATATACAATGTAATCCTGGAGTTCTTGAAGAGTCAGGTACTTTGCGTTCCAATTAGGACATTGATAATTTTTGTGTCCATATCCTTCACACTTGGTGCACCTAATAACACTTATTTTGTCGCTTGACAATGATCTTCTATCATGTTTGTGCTCCCAATAAGCCAGTGAAAATTAATTAAATAAATAAATAATTAATTAATAAATACGGGTAGTGGGAGGCTTTATGAAATTTAATTTTGATTGATGTGATGTGGAAAGTACTAGCTCAAATGGTTGAGAGTACTTGATTGTGTGAGAGGACTTGGGTTTGAGTCTTATGTATGCCATTTATGTGTTAATTGATTTATTATTATTTTAATAATATGCGTGATCAATTGGAACGATAATATAATTATAGAATTGTGTTAATTATCATGAAACATTAATTGGTTGAATGGTTGTACATTGATTTGGCATTAGCATGGTTATGGGTTCAAACCTTGGTAGAACCAAATTAAGCTTTCTTTTTCTCAATTTTGTTTTTGGCATGAATATGAAAGGGTTGAGAAAACCCTAGCTGAATGGGCAAAGAGGCTGGAAAAACAACCCATAAGTGACCTTGAATGGCAATTACACCTCCTTCTTAATGTCAATTTCGTTTGAGTAATTAAGCTTAATTAACACACCATTAAATGACTTTTTGAGAGAAAAGGAGAGAGTTTTGAGTCTACCATTGTTCTGCAACAATTTGAGAAAGAATTCAGAGCAAAATAGGGTTGTGAGTGAAGTATAGAGGCACAATTGGAGAGAATTAAAACAAGCCATTGGAAGCAATGGAGAAACAAATATTAATCAAGTTTAAGCAAGGAGTTCCAGGTTAGTGGAGTTGTATACGTTTTGTTTTACGTTAAGTCTAAACTCCATGATATATATTGTGAAATGCATGAATACTCCTCGTTTTGTTCGAATTTTCTAGTTTCTGGAAATTTTCCAGAAACTGCCTAGCGGCCTATGCATAGCCACCAGGCGATACATATGTTGTTGCCTAAACCTGTGTTCTTAAAGAGGAACCACCTAGCAATAAACTACCGACCGCCAAGCGACGCGTGATTGACGCACCAGTTCCTAGGTTTTGGTTTGAATTGTCTGGCGGTGATGATTAACCGCCACACAACACGAGCCATATTGGCTCGATTTTGGGATAATTTTGATCAGAGGGAAAGTTAACTGTAATTATTAAAGGATGTTTTTGAGGTCAAACAACATTGAATTTCATTTATTTGAGGGCATGATTGAATAGAACAGTAGGGAGATGTTTTCAAGGTTGGAAATTGGGGTTTTGTTATCCTAAGGAAAAATTGGTAGTTTAGTTGCACTGGAAAGAGTTAATGAATGCGTTTGGAATGAGAATCGTATGCTATGGATTGATTGAAATCAGAATCGTGTGCATGGATTAGGGTTAGCAAGGCATGGAGGAATGTAGGGTTCTTAGAAAACTGTAGGAATTCCTTGGCGACACTTCGGCTGCCGCTAGGCGCCATACCAAAGTTGCATGTTAGTGAGTTTTGGGTGCAAATTGTGGTGGGGAAACTAGATTGGGTCATGAGTGATGAAATTGTGGGAAGGGAAATACTATAGGGATTGGACTAAGATGGAAACCAGTGGTAATGGAAAGGGACTTATGACTTGTGAGGTTAAAGGAAAGAAGCCATAAGAGATGTCTAAGTATTAAAAGGAAGTGGACAATTAAAGGAATAGATTCTCTTGGTAGTGAATTCAATTGTGTGAGATATTGTGTTCCTAATATTTATGGAAAGCCTATTACTAAATTAAGATTGAATGTGGGTAAGGATTACAATTATTATGATTTAAAAGGGGATGCCATAATATAGAAATGATGTGATGAACAGGTACAATAGCCACTGGTTATAGGCATAGAAATGATGTGATGAACAGGTACAATAGCCACTGGTTATAGGCAAAGAAACGACAGTTTAATTGGTTGAGAGCCAACGATTAGGCATTGAATATAGTGAGAAGTTGAGTTCTTAAAGAGAATTGAAGGATAACACCCTTTGTAAGTTGTGAATGGTATTGGTTAATGCATAACAGTATAAATATAATTATTTTAGACAGAGATATAGGAGGATTCAACAATTTGAATGCATGGTGTTACAGGACTAAAGTGTTGGGACTTGGCTAAAAGTGTGCAAAACCAGACAGATGCATGTTACTGGTGTAGCGCCTGACGGAAAGGTTTGAACTGCCATGCGATAGCCACGAAACAGGGACTTTTTGGTGCAAGTAGCGCCTGGCGAAGAAAGTGGTCTTGCCAGGCGATAACTGTTGCGTTAATGGACTCCTGGAATGTTAGCACCTAGCGATGAGGGTAGTCCCGCCAGGCGAGGTCTGTAGCATGGGTATTTTCAGAGGCGTTACGAACTATGTTCGTATTTGGGCCCATCTGGAAATAGTTATTGCCAGGCGATAACTATTTCCAGATGGGCCCAAATAGTTTGCCCTCCTTAGTAATTAGCTGATGAGTTTGGTAATCTTGGGACATTATGAACTATGTTCGTATTTAGGAACTCCACTTGAAGTTACGGTGTATGATCCGTCACATGGTTTCCCGCACGTGCTCATCGGTTGTGGTCGATAGGTATGGCAGCAAGACATCTTGAGGTACTCACTAGAAGACGTAGAACACGATTAACATGGTGGTGGCCATGTGGTATGGAATCAAATGAAGGAATTCCTTTGGTGTGATTGTGTGATATATATAATTATGCCATATATATATATGTGTGTGTGTGTGTGTGTGTTTATTTTGTTAGCTCACCCTATTTGTTTGTGTTTGGTGATGATCGTGTACGTGGTACACGAGAGCAGATGATGTTGCACGTGGAATATTAACTCTAATTTCACTAACTCAAACAAAATCCACACCAAATAACTTCCAAATGCCACTACACCTAAAGGGGTTGCATAAACCAAAAATCTGTAGCACTAACATTCACGTGAAACTAGTCACTAGACTAGAAGAAAAAAAGGGTTGCTGAAAGTTTAAAATTCCACTTTGTGTAACATCTCGGTCGGGCATTACTAATTTAAATAATTAGAATAGGAAAAATCATGAAATCACATTTATAATAATTTATTGTCCCAAAATGCGGGAAAATTTACAAAATTCATTATACCGTAATAAATCAAAATCCACAAACTATGATTGTTGATTACAAACTCTTGGTCTAGTAAGATAAATGATTACAAAATTTTTAAAATCCATAAAACAAGAAAACATCATAAAGTCTTTTCCCTAAGCTAACCCCTCTCTGAATATATGCTTCACCAGCACCACCTGCAACATCATCTGCTCCCGTGTAACGCATTACATGATCATCGCCAAACACAAGTAGATAGGGTGAGCTCAACAGAATAAAACTGCACTACCCAATATAATCAGACAATAAAGGAATACTCATCATGCATATAATTTCATACCAATCTTTGTACCAATCCTCATTCATATCACATGTTGAATCCGTACCACTGGTTATTCCAAATTCATGAGTATAGGGCTTCATCTTATACCAATGCCATTCCTCTTTGATTACCAACCATCTCATTTGTTTCACATGCCAAGATCACCCAATCACATCTATCCAATTTATAACCACAAATTATACCATGCATTTCATTTCACAGGCCTCATGCATTATATATAGTATATCATAAATCAAACAATTCAATTAACCAAGTGAAGAAATACAACGTAACCTGCAGCATATCTCGCTCAAGCCAAGAGCCCTCGCTCAGGCGAGAGGAGTGCCCTCGCTTAGGCGGTAGATTCTCACTTAGGCGAGATCACGACAAGGGCGTTAGGAGACTTTCGCTGGCTCGCTTAGGCGAGCCCTCCCTCGTTTGAGCGAGACAACCCCTCGCCTAAAGGTGAGGCCCTCGCCTGGGCTAAAACACAACGACACCCTAAGGCTTCCATGCCTTCTCGCTTAGGCGAGCGTCTTTCGCTTGAGCGAGACAATGCCTCGCTCAAAACCAGAGCTCTCCACCTGAGCGAGAGGTCGTGAAACCCCTAGTCTGCTCCTACAAGTCTTGCCTAGTCGAGTCAGTCTCACTTGGGCGAGAGCAACAGATCTCGCCATTGTCCTTCCTGTAACAGTTATATATTCGCACCTAAATAGCAATACCAAGCATTTATCATACTTATTGAAATCATACAGTTCATACAAACACCCAACAGACTCTAATCAAGCCAAAAATCATTTAAAACCCAAAACTCTAACTTCCCTTACCTGGAAAGTGTTAGCTTAGGGCTTCGACACTCAAACCGTGGAGAAAAATAGCTCAAGGAGAAACTTCGAGAGCTGAAAAGCAGTGGAACTAGTTCAAAACGAGCTCACTAAAATAAGCTTTAGTTGGGAACACAAGGAAGAAACGGAATCGACAAAGAGCATGAGTTGGAAGAGACTTACGTGGAGTGGGTTGGGGTCAAACCCTAGTAGAGCTCTGGATAGGAAAAGAGAGATGAGAATACTATTTTCGCAGAATGACGAAAGTGAGATGGGTTTGGCTGCCTTAGGGGCCTTTAACACCCTATGGGTCAGCCCTAAGGCCCAATTAGATTTGGGGCAGCCCTTAAACATAAGGGCGGAAAATATTGGATCTTACATTTAGTAATTAAATATAAGAATTTTATTCAATTTATAATTAAATTTAATAATTTATAATTGAATTTAAAAAATAATAAATTCAAATGTCAATTTTAGAAAAAATATTAATATAATTTGTATAAAAGATATTAA
>Ga0214544_1008206_pt1 | contig 17602 bp, 6 predicted proteins | sample CNSS3metaG_FD_160074 | JGI IMG/M metagenome (GOLD analysis project Ga0214544, IMG submission 160074) | Root nodule microbial communities from cowpea collected in UCLA plant growth center, Los Angeles, California, USA - CNSS3 | ecosystem: Host-associated > Plants > Roots > Nodule | place: USA... | reverse complement strand
AATATATATATATATATATATATATATATATATATATATATATATATATATATATATATATATATATATATATATATATATATAACATTAAAAACTATTATTTTAAAGTACTTGAATAACTGGAATATTTTTGATAAATATTTTTCATACAAATATGTTGGAAGATCAACTCTTGATATACTTTAGAGAAAAACTAACTACCAACATATTACACTATATTTAGCGATATTTGTTACTTAAAAAAGCTAATAAAGGAAAAATAATCTTTTTTTATAATAATAATAATAGACGAGTTTTACATATGAATTTATCTAATTTGATAAATTAATAATAATAATAATAACATATTAAAAAAAAAGCCTTTATAAAATATAGTGTAATAATTCTTTATTATAAATGCATTTTATTTTCATGGAAAAAAATTGAAAATAGAAAAAAAGAAAAACTTAGTCACCTAACTACTTTCATATTTATTATTTTGTTAGTATATAAAATCATAAAAGAAATATAGGTGTGAACTTTTTAAAATATCAAACTCTTTTAATAATTAAAGTCACATCAAAGTTATGGAGTGCTTACGAGCATTATAATTACACAAGTAAGCTGCAATATCATTCGGTGTTGGTAGAATTAACCCCTAGCAAATTTTTATCAAAAATTAATTTAGTAATTTAAATTGCATATTCACTGATTATTTTACCTGCATTAAGCATATTTTGAACTTATAATTGAGAATATTCTTAAGATACACAGGACATTTTTATCTTTATCATGCAAATTATTTCACTTGTTTTAGTTGGTGATACATAATACAACAAATTTCATACACAGTTACAATAATTTCACCAATACCCAATTTCTATTAGAGTTAGTAAGAGTCTTGAGTCCCTTACATCTGTTTAACCTGTCCTTAACAGTTTAAATTTTAGATATTTAATTTAATTAATAAAAAAAGAATTTTAAATATTCATTTATCCAAAACAAAAAGTGCATTTAGGGTGAAGATAAATATTCTTATATTAATATAGTGACTTGACTTACAACTAAATTAGGTGTGAGGAGTTATTTAAGGGACTTATGTATAGACAAAACCAAGGGAATAGATTCAAACATCTATCTACCTTACCTTGCAGAACATACTATTTCTACAAACTCCTACCACAGCTGAAAATGGAAAAGATAATGCAAAAACGAGAAAATATGAAAAGAAAAAAATGGGGAGAAAAAAATCCAAAGGCGTGATAATCACAAATGTAAAATGTTGTCGGAAAGCAGCATCATCAAGTGCTATGATCCTCACACATTTCGATACATGATTGGGTGAAGGTCACGTCACAGATTCAACTGGGAACGATTGGGCCACGTTTTGAGACGAGTGTGGTTCCAAATTTATATTTTGGAAATATTATAATTGAGAGAAAAGTCCAATAATACGCAGCAGTGAGAGAGAGTGTGTTCTTAAATTCGGACCCGTGTCGAGGCGGCACTACACAAGACACTTGTCGACACCACCACACTCCCCAATTTCAAGATCGCTGCGACACGACACTCCTTACTCCTAGAGAGTCCAACAACGCGTTTGATCAGTGAATGAACAAAAACACTCACCCGAGGTAACTTTAATTTTAATTTCCCTTTCGTCCTCACAGTCACCTCCATTGTTTTCCTCTTCATATCCATATCTGAGCCATTCCCACGCTCTTTTAGTTCGCTTTCCATTTCCTTTTGTTTCTCCGGTCCTCTTTCTTTATATGGTTCTTTCCTCCCAACTAATTTTAGTTTAATCGATATGGGCCTTTTGGGTTTTTCCGATCGCCGCGAGGCTCTGTGGCGTGGAGAATCAGCGGAATTGGATAAGGCTTAGTTGTTGCGGTAGTTTTTTTTTTTTTTTTTCGGGTGTGTGGAGCAAGGGAGTTTCGTATCCATAATTGGATGTGAAATTTGTATAATATTGACAATTACTTTTTTAAGATAAAAGAAAATTGGGTAGGAGATGGTGACGCGTCTGAGAGATTTTTTGTGATTTCGCCCGAAAAAGGAAGTTGGGTTCTGTTAAACTCTTAAAAAGGGTGTTGGTATCTCGCAGAAATTACTTAACTTTTTAATTTGAAGCATTTGAAAAATTAAGTTCTATCTACATCATCAGATTTTGTGTTAGGTTAATTTAATCTAACTTACAAAACTACTAAGATATTTTCACCTGGTCAAAATACATAAATAACAGACAGCACAACGTTTAGATCTGACTTCTCTCTACAATTCAATCATAGTAGGCTTCAGTGTTTCACCATGTGCACTGCTTTGGATTTTTGCGCTTTAGATGAAATTTTTTCCTAGCTGTTTTGCTACTGATCCTTAAAAAAGATGGAACAGCGTTCTGCCTGAATGTTTTGTTTTTAAGGATTGTGGGGTGGGATTAATAATGATCTCTTTTAGTAACTTTATCAGTGAATTGCTTTAATTGTCCCAATGTTTTTTATTCTTTATAGTTGTTCTGAATCCAAGGAAACCATTCCAAATCAGTGTCTGAAAACACCCCACGATCTACTGAGGCATGATTGCTACCTAAGACAAAGCTTGCTTAAGTAAAGCTCTAACGTCTGCTTCAAGGTTTGGAAAGTGAAAGCAAAGATGAACTTCAGGAACTACGATGATAATAACCCCACTTGGGATGCCATGCATGGGAAGACACCGTCGGCAAATGTTGGTTCTCTGCTGAGACAGCCATCATCAGTATACTCCCTTACATTTGATGAGTTTCAGAGCACCATGGGTGGGGTTGGGAAGGAATTTGGGTCCATGAACATGGATGAACTCTTGAAGAACATTTGGACAGCTGAAGAGACTCAGGCCCTGGCATTTTCAGCTGGTATAGGAGAAGGCCACAACCTTAACTCAGTCAGTGGTGGTTTGCAAAGACAGGGTTCTTTGACATTGCCAAGGACTCTTAGTCAGAAAACAGTAGATGAGGTTTGGAGGGACTTGATCAAAGATAGTGGTGGGACCAATGATGGGAATGGCAATGGCAATGGCAATGGTGGTTCATCCATTCCTCAAAGGCAACCAACATTGGGAGAAATGACCTTAGAGGAGTTTTTGGTGAGAGCTGGGGTGGTGAGAGAAGATGTGCCTCAACAACAACAAATTGGAAAACCAAATAACAGTGGATGGTTTGGTAACTTTCCTAGACCAAACAATAACAATGGCCTACTTCTTGGTTTCCAACAACCTAATAGAAGTAATGGGAATATGGGTGAGAGGGTGGTGGAGACCAACAATAACTTAGCTCCCAAACAACCTCCTCCTTTACCTCTAAACTCAAACCACTCTCACCGACCGACACAACATCCACCACCACTTTTTCCAAAGCCTGCAAATGTAGCTTTTGCTGCTCCTATGCATTTGTTGAATAGTGCTCCACTTGCTAGCCCTGGCAGAAGAGGAGGGTTGATTGAGCATTCATTGAATGTTGGAATGGTTGGTTTAGCCTCGGGTAATCCAGAGGCTTCTCCCTCAAGGAAAATATCATCAGATGTAATTACAAGAACTAATGTAGACAACTCTTCACTGTCTCCAGTTCCTTATGCAATCAACAGGGGAAGAAAATGCAGCGCTATAGAGAAAGTGGTTGAGAGAAGACAAAGGAGAATGATAAAAAATAGAGAATCAGCTGCCAGGTCACGGGCTCGTAAGCAGGTTAGTACTCATCACTGCATTAGTTCCACTGTTCTAACATATACTTAGAGAGAAGTAAGGGTAAAACATGTTTTTATTTTTTAAACCATCTCAGAATTAAGTTTCAGCTCAAGCAGTATTAATAAATTTTTAATTTTATATTTATACAAAATTATGTGACTTTAATTTCTTTTGAAAAGATAAACCATTTTGAGAAAACATTCTTTTGTTTCTCACTCATACAAAAATGTTAGTTTTATTCTAAAGATTTTTACAGAAAAAAAAAAATGTTCACTGTTTCTATCTGGTCATTATGCGTTCTTGTCAACAACAATCTAGTGATTTACTGTGTGGGTGGATCTTCTGTAAGTCACGTAACTATAATATTCTATCTCTTGTGAATGGCAGGCCTACACTTTCGAACTGGAAGCTGAAGTTGCAAAACTTAAGGAAATAAACAGAGAATTGCAAAAAAAACAGGTATGCTGTCATTCTGCGCCAAACATCCTTATCACTTATCAGTAAAATGTGTACAAAGGTTTTGGCTTTCTCTGATTACAATTGGTTTGTTACAGGCAGAAATTAAGGAAATGCAGAAGAACAAGGTATAATCTGTTTTGCATATGATTCTCTGCCAATGTTCTCTTCATCAAATGCCTCTTTTTTCCTCACTTTTTTCTACTGGTTAACACCAATATAGAAATTTACCGACACAGATTATTTTTGAATTTATTTTCACAGTTTGAAAGCCAAATAAACTTTATTTATTTGTTTATCTTATCAGGATTCGGACCCTGCATGCCAGCCAAGGATAAGTAAAATACAATGCTTGAGAAGGACACTGACAGGACCATGGTAGTGGTAGACAATGTGAGTAATTTGTTTGAGTAACAGATATACGAAGGAAGTCATTGTTGTGTCATAAGGATCGAAGTATGTTTGTGAACTGTAAGGTAATTGCAGCAGTCCAACACTAGATAGGGTGGTAGCTAGCTATTATTAGTTTTATGTATAGGAACTAGGAGTGGTGAGTTGTACATTGTTAAACATGTATCTTCAAATAATGAATTATTATATGTGTTTGAATGCTATTTTCTTTTCTATTGCAGGATGATAAGATAACTCAAGCTTATTAGACTGTCTCTAATCTCATTGATTACATTGAAAACACTATCATTATCAATTTGAATGCTTTCTTAGTAATCAAGACTAAGACCACTACAATGCTTTGAAGCAAAATTAAAGTCACTAGTGATCTTTGTTGTTTTTTGGCCTAGAGATTACCAAATAGTGTAAAGATATTATTAATCTGCGTTAATTCTTGCTCAACATCAAATTTGAAGTTGAATGAGCGTAATGAAGGACCTCTTACTAAAGTTTCCAAGTATAGAAGCCACATGATTGCTTATGTATACTTCTTAACTAACAATGACTGACAGGTATCATGATACTTGGACATATCTGCAGTTTAAATTGCTTAATGTGCTTGATTATAAACAGAATATTCTTTTTGTAGACATTTATTTTGTAATTACTTGTTTAGTGCAAATATATTTTAAGTAAATTTTGTTTACTATATACCTTTAGTTTTTCAGTTTGAATTTTATTAAACAGTTATAGATATTCACTGATATTTATAAAGTTCAGCTATATCTGCATATCTATATTACCCTACACCTGTCAAAAGTTGAAGCTGTTGCTTTTCCATTGACTTTAAAAACATGCAAATTTCCTTTACCATTACTTTCCAATTTGTTTCCATATCTTTCCTATGTTGCTGTACCATTTTGTGGGTGTTGGTTTTTTTAAAGTATGTTATGCTATGATTGTATTATTTAGTGTCAATAAAAGGCCAAACAACACAATAGTGACAGGAAAAATATCCTGCTCTGTTTTCTGATGTATGAGTTTTGAGATTGGTGTTCAGATGTCAAATTCTAGCCAAATCATTATCTTATCTTATCTTAATATTAGTAAATGTAAAAGTAACTTACTCAGTGATGACTCAGAAATAACTTTTGGGGCCGAAAGTAAGAATCTTATTATCGTTCACTTGTAAATTACATGAAATTTATAATTTTTTAATGGTCATCTCTAAATATAGCTACTGCAAGTTCAAGCAAGTTAGCCATTTAACTTTTCTTTTTTTTTTTTACATCAGTATGATTAACCTCTATTTCTTATATATATTTATTATTTTAATTTTTCTTTTGTAACGTAATTTAAGAGAAACAAATAAACCTAACAATTTAAAAGAAAATTAGTTATTATTGTTAGTAATATTAAATGTATATTTCATTTTATATGTTTACTGGTATAGAGAAAAAAGTAATAGGGAAATGGTTACAAATATAATGAAAATGTAAAAATGAAGAAATTAATTATTAAATGTGACATAAATTTAAATGTATTTTATACCTGAAACCTTGAACTTATTAAAATATTTTAATATAAGGTATATAACTAATTAATGTATTGGAAATTAATTTTATTCAAAATTTACTTGTGCAGACCGTAGTACATTACGGAAATAATGTCCTAAGTTGAAATGCAGTGTAGAAAGTTAGAATATAATTTTTATTTTTTTTCTAAATAGTGAGGGGAGATTTATTATTGTACCGACATAACTAGATTTTTTGTTATAAAAGTGATAAATTTTTAATATACTAAAATTATATTTTTAATTATTGTTATCTAAAGTTGAGGGCGTTGCTTTTTCTTTCCCACTGCAATTAATTTATTGATCAGAATTGCAATTGACAACAAAAAAAATTAAAATCCAATTTTGATTTTTCTATGTCTTTCCATCTATACATTTTATTTTTTATGTGAACACGTTATTTTTTTTTTAAATAAGTAGCTTTAATTTAACTGTTCAAATTGAGACATTGGTGTTGATTTACTCTTAACACCTTTTAACTAATGTCCTTCAATCATCATGATGTTCTGTTTACTGTGACAGAAACAATACAATTGCATGAATGTTAATGTTAAAATAAAAAGGAAAGTTGTGGTTTAGGAAAATAAAATAAAATTCATGTTAACAAGATAAAGAAAAAATCATATTAACATATAGTCAATAGCTTTAACTTTGACCATGTTCCTCCTTATATTAGTGTTAGTATCAACAAGCAAAGCGCATTGAATTTATCAAATTTGAAAGCAACTTTTGAAAAACAATATGTAAGATGTGTGATAAAGCAATGTGATTGATGTGTTAAGCATTAGTTGTAAGATGTTACAAGTGTCCCTACACCTACAAATAATTTTCTTTATTTAGGAGAAAAATATTAAAATTTCATGAATACTTGTTCATACAAAAAAAACATGATGGTTATTAATAACTTAATTGAATAGTTTTTTTAGGTCGATTAGATTGAATTCGACCATCGACCAAATTTTGCTGATTTTTTATCGGGACTAGCTTAGTTGAATTTCAACCAGAGTCAACTCTGTCGAATTTGGGTTGACCATTCTCGATCTTTGGTCTGGGCTAGTCCATCTTAACATTTATTCTAACATAATTAAAAAATTAAATTAAAAATTTTGATTGGATTTTTTTGGATAATCCATATTTGAAAATTTGTATTTAGAAAATAAAAATACAAAGATATATATATATATATATATATATATATATATATATATATAAAATGTAGATTCAATAAAATAGATTTTAAATGGATTTAGTTTTTAATAAAATGAATCTTAAATGGATTGGATTGGAGTAAAAGTAGATTAGATTAAGAATATTGGATTTTTTGTTCACCATTAAGTTATTTAATAGTTTTGGGTTTGAATGTTGATAGTATTAGATTCATGCTTGTGCATTCAATTACATATTTATTTCTCAGTTTTTCACTTTTTACAGTTTAGTTAGTTTTTCTAGTTAAGTAGTTTGTTAATTTTAGGAATTTTTTTGGTTTGTACCGGTTCTTTTTGTTAATTCTCGGATTATTTGTTCAATTAGCATTTTTTTACAACTTTTTGCATGATCATATCATCATTCCATCCATAGCATTTTATATAACACATTTTGCATCACAAACTAGGAAATACACTTTGATGTCAAAGTTGTCACGTTGGTGGTTGACTAGTGTTGGTCAGTTCTAGTTTTTTATTGCAAATATGACCATTCCATGTTGTTTACTAGTTCTACATGCATCTAATGCTTAGTTTTAGGAATTCTAATTAGTCTCATTCATTTGATTACATATAACTCATCTTTGCATAATAGAACCTGACATATTAATACACTCAGACCTTGTTGCCAATTTTGGTTTTAAAGGTGATTTAGTGATTTTTTCATTGTTTTATGGTCTTACATTCATATCATACATTGTTTTAGTGATTTAAACTTATTCCAATAATTCATTTTTCATAATTTAGATTGTTAATTTTCTCAGACATTCTGTCAAACACATTTTGCATAGTAAGGTTTCTTATATATTTTTTATTAAACAATTTGTAATTCATATTTTTACATTTTTTAAGATTTGTTTAGATGTTCATATCCTGAATTCATGCATCACATATCAGTTAGACCCATTTTATGCATATCACATTTGTTGTAAAAAATATTGGTATACTACTTTAGCTTATTTGTTGCCAAATCTTGGTTTGAAATTGAGATTTTTGGGTATTTTTTCAGTTTTGAACACATTCATTGCATGTTAATAATCATTGAAATATGTTCCATGCATTAGTTTTGCATAAATCACAATTTCAATTCTTAGGGATATTTCATCAAACACCTTTTTGTTTCCACTTAGGACTTTTCACAAACAGTTTTGTAAATCATGTTTATACATTGTTTTAGGTAGTTTTAGGATCCAGATCACATTTCATTCATATTTCCTTCGTGTTTTTCCTATTCATTCATCATCATACATCATTTTAACCTCATTTACACATTCATTTGAGCATTTTATTCATATTTTACACCATACACTATTACAATTGTACATATTTTCTATTGTCATTCTTAGCTTATTTGCATTAGTTTCATTCATCATTTTATATTAGTTAGCATATTTTACAATTTCCTTCATAATTTTCTTAGTTTCCATGGTTAAACCAACATAAAATATATACTAAATTTGGAGTTCCCTAGATTGACACCTTGCTTACCACTTTACTACATTAGAAAAAGAATTTAAATTTTTTGTAAATCTCTATGCGACTAAAGAGGTTAATATGATGACATTATTCAAGTAATGAGATACCACTCAAGCTACTTGCACCACTAATTACCATTTGAACAACAACATGGACATTGAAGTGAGAATGTATACCTTAAGTGAATGCTTATGCATGACCAAGAGAGATGTTGAGTCAAATCTCTTCTTTAGAGTAGATTATGCTTAAGACATCATGGTTGCTCAAGCATTGAGTCTTGGCAGCGATGCACGAATTTTAGGAACATTTGATGTTAAAGCTATGGTTCACATATTTAACGAATCCAACCTTTCTTTGAAGAATTTGAAGTTTAACCATGATCATGAATATCTAGAAGTGTTTTAGAGCGTACTATATATGTGATTAATTATTTTTGTAGGTTTTTTTTCATTCATGATTTAATCCTAAAATTGAAATTAAAAAGTTGTTCCAAATGCCTTAGAGCTTGTGTTATTAATAAAAGACTTTTTAATTGATTAAAAGATGTATCAGTCTATTAAAATGTTCTTAACTTAAGGCCAAACTAAGGTGAAAAATGTTCTTGAAGCTTTTTTCGTGTAAGTTTTGTCATCAATACCATGGTTTAAAGAAAACATAGAGGTTCACTTGGTTATTTCTTTTTTGTTGTGTTAATCTTGTTCAAGGAAATATTATTTTCATTTTTTCAATTCAATTTTAGTTTTTAGATTGTTTTAGGATAGGGTTTATAGGTATAGTTTAGTAATAGGGTGTTACTAGGTGAGTAATCAAGTCTTCTGGGATTCAAAATTTGTCTTCTTGAATTCTTTAGATTGTGTGCTTGTAAAAACTTTGAAATTTTAGTATAAGCCTAATTAATGTGATTGGGCAATTGGATACTGTAACATCCCGACCAGATATTTCAGATTTAAATAATAAATTAAAATAAGAAAAATAAAATCTCATTAATTATAAAATTCATTTCCTAAAAACATGGGAAATTTAAAACTTATTACATCATTAAAAGCAACCTCCAATTTATAAGTATAAAACTCCATTACAAGATCAAAGTTTAGTAGTGAAACAGTTTACAATTTATTCCATGACATAATAAAAATCTGATAAAAACTCTTCCCAAGTCTATCCCCGCTTCGTCGCTAAGCCTCACCGGATCCACCTGCAACATCATCTGCTCCTGTGTATCGCATACATGAGCATCGCCAAACACAAATAGATAGAGAGAGATAACAAAATAAACATATATATATAGCACATATATATATATATATATATATATATATATATATATATATATCACAAAATCACATCAAAGAATTCCTTTCTTTGATTCCATACCACATGGCCACAACCATGTTAATCGTGTTTTACGTCTTCTAGTGAGTACCTCAAGATGTCTTGTTGTCATACCTATCAGCCACAACTGATAGAGCACGTGCGGGAAACCATGCTACGGATCACACACTGTAACGCCAGGTGGAGTTCCCAAATACAAACATAGTCGTAACGTCCCAAGACTACCAAACTCGTCAGCTAATTACTAAGGAGGACAATCTATCTGAACCCATTCGTACTAGCCACAACCAGCACACTCACATCGGTAACACTCGCCAACCCGAGCTCAACTCAAGGGTTCCTTGTGTTCATATGCCATCCCGTGCTCAACTCTAGGGATACGTTCTGAGCCACAACTCAAAGAACACCAGCAAACCGACCTTTAAGATATCCTAGAAGCCTTGTAGATCTCGCACACCCAAAACAATCAACCACAATTTCTTCACGGTATCGCTTGGCGCAACTCCTTAGGTGCCAGGCGCATCAGACCTCCAAACCGCCTAGCGTGTGACGCGTACCGCCAAGCGCCTTAGAAAATCCAACGCTGCAGACATCGCCTGGCGGACTCCCCTCACCGCCAGGCGCACGCGTCATAGAAGCCCTCTGAACCCACAACTATCGCCTGGCGGCTCTAAACCACCGCCAAGCGATGCACCAATATTGCGAGACATGCTGTTTTTCCACTACAGTCGGTCTTTCCAAGTAATCCAAGCTCCTTAATGCATCACCCTGTGCTGAAGCCCACAAGATTCATTCAACACAATTGAGACTTGTCCTCACATGCTCTCTCACAGATTTTAATATCTAAATATTCACGCTAAGACTTTCTTTTTATGTTTATATGTACTAGATTACAACCAGGAAATGCATCACTTATATGTACCGAGTCTCCCTCTCTTATACTTTAGACACAATGCACAGTACACAGATCAACCCATACGAATTACTTCAACTATTAAACTAATTCCACCATTAGTTAGTTCCATGTCTCATTAATTTGATCCCCTCTCCAATATTCCAAAGTGCTATTACTTTGTTTTTCACACAACTCCTACTAGTCTTACCTTTACACTACCATTAAACAACTCATGTCCTCTGCCCATAGTTCCAGCTCCTCCAAGTTAACTCAAAGTATATGATATTCACTAAATTCTAAGTTTAAGTCAACACCTTAATTCACACATTATTTTTCTTCCATTAATCATTCAAAAACATCCTCAAATTTGTCCTTCCAATTCCAATTAGGACTACAACGAAACCTAACCCTAGCACCTACCATCACAGCCACGCAGTAAGGAATCTACTGCGTTGGCGCCTAGCGATGACACAAGTGCCGCCAGGCGGCACATGAAATCCTGGGAAAATCCCAACTTTTTCACTGTATCTGCGAATGCCAAAAACTCCCAAAATACCCTACATTGATCTGTTACTCAATTACAGCCGCAATTCATTGCTACTCAAGGTACCTATTCTTTAACCAGAATCAAATTCACATAATTTCATACACTTCCAATATCCCACTTTCATAACCCTCAAATCCCCAATTTGAAAAACCCTAAACAAGTTCATGTCCAATCCCTTTCAATTTTCCTTGCATTACCATATAAGTTCATGATCATTCGCTCCCATTTAATCAATTAATAATCTAAACAACATTTCCACCGATTAGATTCTGCCTAGAACCTAGAAAACATAAAAATCAAGCCCAGATGGCTTGCATCGCCTGGCAGGTCGCCCACTACCGCTAGGCCCTTCATCAAAGAACCCATAATTGGGTTGAACAACAAGCGTCGCCTGACGGTCTCGTTCGTGCCGCCAGGCGGTTTCCCTTCGAACCTAGAAATGCAGTTGAAATGGTATGAGTCACCTGACGGCTTTGAAGGCCCATCAGACGATTTCTGGAAATTTTCCAGAAAATGCAAGTTCACATAATTATCACCATACATGTTGTATTTATTCAATCATCAACCAAAAATAATTGCACGAAACATAATAGCGGAGTCCAGCTCCCCTAACCTAGTCTCCTTAGCTTATTTTGGAATTGTTGTGAGGATTGAGTGAGGAAATGAGCTGCATTGAGAGAGTTAAAGGAAGATCATTGGTGATCAAGGGGGAACTCACAACAATTCCAAAATAAGGTAAGGAGACCAGGTTAGGGGAGCTGGACTTCGTTATTATGTTTCGTGCAATTATTCTTAGTTGATGATTGAATAAATACAGCATGTATGGTGATAATTCTGTGAAATTGTATTTTCTGGAAAATTTCCAAAAAGCGCCTAGCGGGTCTTCAAAGCCGTCAGGCGACTCATACTATTTCAACTACATTTTTGGGTTCGAAGGGAAACTGTCTGGCGGCTTTGAAGGCCAGCCAGGCGGTTTCTGAAAATTTTCTAGAAAATGTAATTTCACAGAATTATCACCATACATGGTCTCCTTAGCTTATTTTAGAATTAATCATCAACCAAAAATAATTGCACGAAACATAATAACGGACTCCAGCTCCCCTAACCTGGTCTCCTTAGCTTATTTTGGAATTGTTGTGAGGATTGAGTGAGGAAATGAGCTGCATTGAGAGAGTTAAAGGAAGATCATTGGTGATCAAGGGGGAACTCACAACAATTCCAAAATAAGGTAAGGAGACCAGGTTAGGGGAGCTGGACTTCGTTATTATGTTTCGTGCAATTATTCTTAGTTGATGATTGAATAAATACAGCATGTATGGTGATAATTCTGTGAAATTGTATTTTCTGGAAAATTTCCAAAAAGCGCCTAGCGGGTCTTCAAAGCCGTCAGGCGACTCATACTATTTCAACTACATTTTTGGGTTCGAAGGGAAACTGTCTGGCGGCTTTGAAGGCCAGCCAGGCGGTTTCTGAAAATTTTCTAGAAAATGTAATTTCACAGAATTATCACCATACATGGTCTCCTTAGCTTATTTTAGAATTAATCATCAACCAAAAATAATTGCACGAAACATAATAACGGACTCCAGCTCCCCTAACCTGGTCTCCTTAGCTTATTTTGGAATTGTTGTGAGTTTCCCCTTGATCACCAATGATCTTCCTTTGACTCTCTCAATGCAGCTCCTTTCCTCACTCAATCCTCACAAAACTCTCAATTTTCGTACTCCTCTCCCTATACAGCAATAGCAAATGTAGCAAACCTCTCCTCTCACGTAAATTTTCCCTTATAATGGTGTCTTAGGCATTAAAAGTGATATAATTGCCATTCAAAGTCCATCATTAGGTTTTTTTCTAGCCCCTTAGGCTGCCTTCACGTGGTTGTTAGGGTTTCCAACCCTTCTCATTTTTGCCGAAAATAAGTTTAGCAAAAAGAAAGCTTAGTTTGAGTTTAACCAAGTGTTGGTATCGCGCAGCAGAATATTTAATCTTTGGTTAAAAACCAAGAGGGGTGGGTGAATTGGATTTTTATAAGTCTTAACAGGTTTTAAAATTTTTCTCAAAATTTAAATGATTAACTTAAAATCACAGTTACTTTAAATGCAACCGCAGATAAATAAAGAGGTTAAGGGAGAAAGATGCACACTGATATTTATACTGGTTCAGATCAAAAGACCGTACGTCCAGTTGTTAATCTCTTAAACAAAGAGATTAACTCAATCACTATAATAATCAAATTACAATAGATTATAAAAGAGTAAGGATTAGAAAACACCTCTCTTGAACAACCACAAGAGATGAACAAAAAGCTCCCCCTGAATCACACAGAGGATGACCAGCTTTCCTAGTAACAACACATCACTCAATCTTATAAAAACTCACATAGAAAAAGTTATCACTCACTCACACTAGGCTTTTCAAAGCTATTTTTTAAGAATCTCATAGAGCAACACTTTGCAGTCATAGCACAAGAACTCTGAATCTTAAAAAGGTAGTTTGAAGTTTGTAAATTGAGTTCTATTTAAAGAGGTTTCCGCAGGCTGAGTTAGAAATGAAGAGTTTAGCTGAAACTGCCAAGGATAATCGATTACCCAAAATGGTAATCGATTATCGCATGTACAAATTTGAACAAATATTTTTATAACTGCTAGTGGTAATCGATTACCAGAAATGATAATCGATTATTTCAAGTCGTTTTTCAAGACCCAAGTTATAACTGCCAGTGATAATGGATTACCATTCGTGGTAATCGATTATCTTAAGTAGGTTTTGAAAAATATAATTTTTTGAGTTGGTAATCGATTATTATAAGTTGGTAATCGATTACCATACTGATATTTTCAAAAAATGAGTTTCTCTCAGAGGAGTTGCGAGTTGGCTGTTGTTCTAACAATTTTGCACTTAACTAGAAAAAGCACCTAACTAGAAAAAGTTTAAGTCTATTACAATAAGAATCTTTAAACATAAACTATATTGTCTTCAATATCTTCAAGTGTTTTCTTCAGCATCTTTATCATCATCAAAATCTTTTAATCAATCTTTGTCAATAATCTCCCCCTTTTTGATGATGATCAAATATATGTTTAAAGTTTCTAAACTTCCTGCAATTTAAACAACTTATGGGAAAGAAACAGTGAGACAACCCTTTAAACTTTTTCTCCCCCTATTTTGATCAGAAGATAAAAACGGGTCATGAAGGAGGGTAAGAAAAGAAAAAAAACACCAGACAAATATAACATAGAGAATTTGTTATTTCAAAGAGAAAGTCATTACACAAGAAACAATAACATTAAATTAAACAACTAGATCTCCTAAAATTCTTCACTCATGTCATCATCATGAGTGAATGCATCAAATTTTGTTTCTAAATTGGAGAGTCTAGTATTGACTTCTCCAATGGACCTAAGGACTTCTTCATGGCGAGATGTAGATAGAAGAAAGAAGTCTTCAAGTCTTTGATTCAGGCCAAGAATATGGTCTTCTAAGGAGATGGATGATCCTGTTGTAGCATTGCTTGAAGAACGAACATTGGTTTGAGGAGGGACAGGATCTGGGGAGGGAGTTCCTTCATCATCTTCATAGTTAGGAACATCATCTTTATGAACATATCCACCTCCAAATTGCACAATCTTCATTTGCCTGAGGGAAGAGTCAGAGATTTCATTTGAAGGTGAGGTGCTTTGACAAAGTTCCCTCTCGGTTGGAACCTGTTTGTACTCACAGATGCAAGATATGAGAAGAGAATATGGAAGATGATATTGGGTAAGCTTCCTTGCCTTAAGCATAGTCTCCATAAACAACATTGACCAATCAATCATAATATGCTTCATTAAACAATAGATGATCAGTAGGTCAGCTTCACTGCATTGAGCATGATTGGTGCCACGTGGGCACAAAATCCAGACAATGAGACAATACAACAACCTTGCCTTAATTGTGAGAGGGCCAGCCAATAACTTTTTGCTGATGTGCAAATCAGGCTGCCGTAAAAGAGACTGGTATGTAAGAATTCTATTGAATCCATCGATGTGAGTAGACAAGATGGATGTGCGGTCAGCAGAAGGAGGAATTTGTGCTACATTGGTCCAGATATTATCATCAAGAATGATCTCTACTCCCTTGACTTTTGTATACCCAATGTTTCCCCTAAATTTGAGGTTGTAATGGAAAACGCGAACAAGATCGGAATAGTAAACACCTTGCATTTCTATGAAGAATCAATGCCTTGTTCTTCGAAAAGATTAGGGAAGGAGAATCCTTGGTTTCGGAACTAGCTATTATTGATGAACTTGGGCGTTTGTAGTGGTTTTTCTTTGAAGAGGGTGAGAAACTATGGGCGTCTGCTTTCATCAGAGATCTAACCATCAATGGAGGCATCTCTTGGAGGAAGATTAACAAAGGATGAAGGTTGAGCACCTCGTCGACAAGTGGGAATCTTCCTGCATCGTTCTGCCATTGATTTGCAGAAAAGGGGTTTTAGGGTTTTAGGGTTTTGGAAAAGGGAAAAGTGATTTTGGATGTTTGTGAGTGAATAGTGATTTGTGGAAGAAGGATTTTATAACTGAGAGAGGGAAAAACGGTTTGATTTGGTGATTTGTTGGAGAATCTCGCCGTTACAACGGCTAATTGAGGAAAGGTTAACGCGCAACGACGAAGGATAATTGATTACCAAATGTGGTAATCAATTATTTGCTCATATTGCAAAGTCCAGAATGGGGCAACGAAGGTGGGTAATCGATTACCGTAAGTGGTAATCGATTATTTGCTCATAATCTGAGAACCCAAAAATAGAAAGAGGACTTGGTAATTGATTACCATAAATGGTAATCGATTATTAACACTGTTTTTCGAATTTTTTTTATAAAGTGCGAATTTGTGCATTTTTGTTCAATTTGGTGCATTTTTGTTCAATTTGGTGCATTTTTAAGACACTTCTAAAATTCCCAGATCTCTTCTAAGTTCATAAAATCTATCTTTAGCTAAAGGTTTGGTAATAATATCAGCTAATTGGTGATTGGTATCTACATATTCTATCTCACAATTGCCTTTACTTATGTGATCCCTTAAAAAATAATGTCTAATTTTAATGTGTTTTGTCCTAGAGTGCATGATGAGATTTTTGGTTAAATTAATAGCACTGGTATTATCACATTTCAAAGGTATATGATTTAGAAAAATATTATAATCTTCTAACTGTTGTTTCATCCAGAGAATTTGAGCACAACAATTTCCAGCAACTATGTATTCAGCCTCTGTAGTTGACAAAGTCACACAAGCTTGTTTCTTGGAGTGCCAAGAAACTAATGAGCTTCCTAAGAGGTGACAAGTACCACTGGTACTTTTTCTATCTATTTTACAGCCACCATAATCAGCATCAGAGTACCTTATTAAACTAAGTGAGGCCCCAGAAGGATACCAAAGTCCAAAAGATATAGTTCCTTTAAGATATTTTAAAATTCTTTTTATTGCTATAAGATGTGATTCCTTAGGACTGGCTTGATATCTAGCACAAACACATACAGATTGCATAATATCAGGTCTACTTGCAGTAAGATATAAAAGAGACCCTATCATACCTCTAAACATAGTTTGATTTACCTCAATACCTGATTCGTCTTTATCCAAATGGTAGGAAGTTGCCATAGGAGTACTTGCTGCTTTAGCATTATCCATTTCAAATTTTTTAAGTACTTCCTTACGGTATTTAGATTGAGATATGAATGTCCCTTCTTCCATTTGCTTAATTTGCAAACCAAGGAAGAAGGTTAATTCTCCCATCATTGACATTTCAAACTCACCTTGCATTATGCTTGCAAAACCTTCACATAGAGATTTATTAGTTGATCCAAAAATTATATCATCAACATAAACTTGAACCAATAAAATGTGTTCACCTACCCTTTTAATAAACAGAGTTGAGTCTATTTTACCTCTTTCAAAATCATTTTCGAGCAAAAATGTGCTTAAGCGTTCATACCAAGATCTAGGTGCTTGCTTTAAACCATAAAGTGCCTTTTTCAATTTATAAATGTGATTTG
>Ga0214544_1008205_pt1 | contig 17603 bp, 4 predicted proteins | sample CNSS3metaG_FD_160074 | JGI IMG/M metagenome (GOLD analysis project Ga0214544, IMG submission 160074) | Root nodule microbial communities from cowpea collected in UCLA plant growth center, Los Angeles, California, USA - CNSS3 | ecosystem: Host-associated > Plants > Roots > Nodule | place: USA... | reverse complement strand
ATTTTTTTTTTTTTTTTTTTGACAATGTTCCGCTTGTGTTCTCTTTTTCGGCAGTACATGGAAACTTAGTAGAAACAAATTCTGGAAAAAAAAAAATCTTTCTATATAACAGGGATGAATATAGTTGGATCGGGTCATGTTAAGAAGGTAACGTGGGTTGACTCAACGTAGTCTATTGGTCTCATTAAGTTATTCTTATATAATCCACAAGGTTGTCTATTAAGCCACGTGTTGATTTATATTGTGTTATTTTGATAATTTAACTGTTTTCTTTTAATATTTTGTTAATAATTTAGGTTGTGTAAGTTATACTATTTAAATATTTTATACGAAAGAAAAAATAATTAATTTTACATGATTTATTTATTGTATATTTTACTGAATATGAGAAACTTCGTTTTAGGGGAAATTAAGTCAATCCAAAGTTATGAAATTAGATATTTATAATTTTTTGGGACCAACCCGCTTCTCCCCATTTTTTAGCTTATCATAAGAGAGACAGCGTTGGCATCCTCATATGTTTGAGAAAAAAAAACACACACACACTCAAACACATGAATTGGTTACCATATCGCACATCAAATTTGGTTCAATGCTACTTATTTTTAGGCTTAGTCTACATCAAGCCAACTCAGGAATGTTTAGATTTGAGTTAGGTCTCATACTATATAATAAAACGTACCAAAAACAGAACAAAAGGACAAGCTTGTGAGCATCGAAAATTTACCTTTAAATGTCAAAAGTGAAAAATAAAAAGGATTGAAAGAGAACAATTAATATGGCCATAAAGTATTTACTCATTAGCCTACTGATTTCATCTTCATCACCATCCTTTATTCTGTCCTTGTTTTTACAATTTTTTCTTTCTCCCTTGAATTTACAAAAGTCAAACCTCTTTATCTACAACGTTTTACAGTGTTTGCGAGTTGATTGGAAAAGCATTTGGCTCTCCAACAAATTACCAATACCAATAATAGAGTAGGCTCAGTTTTAGAAAACTTGGACTTTGAGTGCATTGGAACACTTTGGATATAAAAAGAACCAAAGACTTTCAGTGTAATTTTCTCAACCAGTGAAACTTCATCGTTCAATCAATTGTTTGAGTGTCAAACTCACTGTTCTTAACTTTTAAAACCTTCAACTTTCAAGTTCATTTTTTTCTCTTGTGTTTGTTTGACACATGCAAACTATGTGTTTCAAAATCTAGTTCAGCTCAATGTACTAATTCCGTGTCAATTCTAAGCTATATTCATTTTGGATTTCTTCTTTCGAGCTTTTTTTTTTTTCTTTTCTTTAGTTTTTTTTTTAATTTGTTGGTTGATGTTTGAATCATAAACATTAGGTAAATACACTATTGTTTATAAATAAATAAAAATCCGTAATTTAAAATAAAACAAAAATATATTTAATAAAAATACACCACTGAAAACAATTTCCTCCCTTCTTTATTCTTTCAAGATAGTGTGACCATCTATCAATTTGTCCCTCGAATAAAACAAAGTGACGTGAAAAATCTGTAACTCTATTTTTCTCCTTGTTTTCGGACGAGTTATGTTGCTGCGTTTCTCATCGTCTCATTAACGTAAAAAAGTTACGATATATAAACTCGAATTAATTTATTTAAAATTTTATAAAATAATTGTCCTTTGCGTAATCATTCAATTTTAAATTTAATTCAACCCTTTTAAATTTTATTTATAAGATAAAATTTGTGTATATCATTTTTTCTTTTGGAAATTAATCTAATTTTTAATCGACTTAATACTTTTTCATTTTCAAAGATATACATCTTAAATATTTTGAATATGAAACTAAATGGTAATAATGGTTCAATAATCACCTAATACATCATAAAATAATAAATTTAACAAACAATAAATCTTAATAAAATAGACTAATATTATATTAAATTGATCAAATCTCCTCGTATAAAACTTTAACAAAAGGAAAAAAATTATATGTGGATTTTGAAATTTTTACGCTTTTACAATAATTTTTAAAGAAATTATTAAATTCAAAGAAATAGATAAATCACATTTAAAAACACTTATAATAAAAACATGTCTTTTTTAAAACGTATATTTATCTTTTTTATATTTAAAAGGTTAGGTATTTTATTTAAAATTTATTTTTGAGTTTTGAGATTTTGTCATGAAAAAAACTAGTCTTTGAATATAATTTGAAGAAAAAAAATGTCTATAATATATTAAGGTCTTAAGTTTAAGTTTCCTTCTCAAGTCTCAAAATTTTCACAACTTTTCAAAATTATTTTAATATTAATCATTAATACAAAAAATTTAAAAAATTATTGTTTTCCTTAATTCAATAATAAAACACTTTTTTTGTAAACTTAAATTATCTTTATATAGAAAACTTAACTTTTAAATATATTCAAATTAATCTATTATTCACCAAAAAAAGACTAAATCTTAATCTAGTTAATAGTTTTGTGGACAAAAATTTAGTTTCTCGTCAAAATATATGCAAAGAAAACTCTCGAGAAACTTACACAATCTAAGAGTACTGAAAAATAAAACTGGACAGTAGAAACACATTTATAATTCTATAATTCTAATACACATCTAACAATAAAAAACAAGAACACAACTAGAAAGAAAAAACATACTAACAAAAAATGAGGATGAAAAAATTTGTTTACACGGATAATATGAGTGTCAAGAAATGTAATTTGCCAACAAATTTTATAAAGGCAAAGTTGTCCTTTAAAATTTTAAAAAAACTTTGATACAAAATAAGTGACATTTTCAAGATCTCTACAAAAAGTTAAGGTAATTTTTTTTATAATGCTAAATTTATGTATTTGTAACTAATAATTTCAAATATTAAAATATTGTTTGCTTTTATAATATAGGAGATGTGTTAAGTTAAAAGAGATGTTATAAAAAGGTTATCAAGTTAAAGAAATGAATTTCAATGTAGTATCAAATTGATGTTTTATTTTTTATTTAAAAAACAAATTTTAAATGTTTAACACTATTTTTTGTTGATTTTTATATTAATTTAATTTTTTGATGTTTAATTATATTTTAATTTTAGCAACATTAAAAGTATAGTTTTTTTTTTTTAACTTTGATGGGTTGAATACTAAATAAAAGTTAGTTGAACAACATTTAAGATCATTTTTGTTTTTTTAAATATAATAAAACTGATTATTAAGTCAGATTTGATTTATTATCACAGTTAATTATGAATTTTTACGATATTCAATACATATTAATTATCTTTAACTAGTGTATACCGATTAGCAAGATTCATAAAATATTTTTTTTGATATTTTTTTAAACATAATATTATAATTAATTTAATTGAAATATATCAATACTAAATAAATTTTGAAACTTTTTTTTAAATTGAAATATTATAACTAATTTAATAAAAAATATTGAGGCCTCTTTATTTGAAGTTGCAAAGAGTGTTTCATTTATTTTACTCTTACGTCGATTTTGAATTTGAAGCACGCCTTCAATTTTGAAAAAAAAGAAAAAATAAAAACCAAATTTATTTGTCTGCTAATTTATTTGAAAATTACTCATTTTTTGAATTTGTTTAGAAAAGTGGTCCAAAACAACGTAAAATGGCTTATTTGCGATCTGCGTTTGCAGAATAGGAGTCTCTTTTATCTTTCGTTTTAAAAATAGATAAATGTAGAGGATAAAGCAAGAAAGAGACAGTTTCCACGGTGCTACTACCTTAAATCGCGTACGTACACGTGCACTCCAATTTCTCTCTGCGACACGTGTCATTCTATTAGTGAGGAATCCGAGTGCCTTGGTTTCCACCAATCAGAAATGTGCAGTCAGATATTTTGATTGACATTCATACTTCCCTCCCTCCATCATCATCAAACGTCTTTATTCCCACCACTAATTTCACCATCCAAAACAAAACCCTATTTTTGTCTTTTCAGTATCCAAATAATCAAACCAACAGCAACGGTATCCATTTAAATTATTTTTTTATTCTCAGTTCAAAAACAATTTGATTTTTTCACCGATAGCCTGGGTAAAGTAATAAATATGTTATTACTTAATTCAATTAGTTAAATGTCACACATATTTAAATGTCATTACATAATCAAGTTTTAATTCTTAAAAAATATTTCAATACGTTTTTTTTAAAAAAAAAATTTATTAATATTTTAACTTTATTTATTATTTTTATTATTAAATTTTAATATAAATATCAATACTTAACTTTATAAATCAATTTAAATATTAATATTATTAATAACTTTTTTTAAAAATGATTATATATGTTTTGGTCCCTCAAGTTTCAGCCAAATTTAGAATTAGTCACTCATCAAAACTTTTGACCAATTTAGTCATTCATCTTCCAAAATGCGTGAATTTAGTCCTTTTAACCAATTTTTGTTAAGTTTATCTGATGTTTCAAGCGTATTTCATGATAGTATTTAAATTATTTACACTGTTTAACACATTTTTGCTTCAATGTTAATTTAAATACTATCATAAAATATGCTTGAAACGTCATATAAACTTAACAAAATTTGATTAAAATGACTAAATTCACGCATTTTGAAAGATGAAGGACTAAATTGGTATAAAGTTTTGATGAGGGACTAATTTCAAAATTCACAGTAATCTTGAGGGACCAAAAACATATTTAACCCTTTTAAAAAAAATTAATATATATTTTTAAGTTATAACTCAATTAACTTTTTTTTTAAATATAAATACGAAACTGGTACATCAAAAGAAACAAAGCGGGTACATCCTGCTAATTAATCAAATCTTATAACATACGATCTTTTATTGTGCTACTTGAAATATTAGATTAGGCTATAACTTTTCGTAGTCATGTCGCTCCTCTGCTTCCTTAATTTGTGTACTCACAGTTTTGATTAATCAGAATTTTCCTCCTATAAGGATAAATAAAATGAACTCGTTGATTTATAATATTTTAATGTTGACATTACTACAATTTTAATATGTAGTTTCTACTTCTTTTTCAATAATATTATTTCACATAATATAGTATTTTATTGATAAAAAAACTCCTTTAGTTATTACTACCCACTTTCATTTTCAACATATTTGATAAATGTGACAAGACATTAAAAAAAAAAAATTATATAACTACCTAAAAACATGTTTGTATACAGACTAAACTTAATATTAAAACCCAGACAATTTTCTATGTAACGTTATATGAAATAGGTTATGTATTCACACTATAAAAAATATATTTTATTATCTATGATCAGTTAAAATAAATTGGTATTTTTTACAATAACATAAAAGTCATACTCGTTTTATTTTTTAACTGATAATGTAACTGATAATTTTCAAATATTTTAGATATTATATTTTTAATTATTGTGTTTTTATTTTTATTTTTCAGTATGTATAAATATTACTTTTTTTTAATTATACATCTCCATTTAATATATTTTTTTCTATTAATATAGTATCATAAATAATTTTTTCATAGTTATTTCAATAATATTTTTATCTTGAAAATTTATCTTTTTCTTTCAAATAAATTTATTATTAAAAATATTTTGTAATGTGTTATTGATTATTTAAGAATAGTTTCTAGTGATTTAATTGATTTTTCTGCATTCATATTAATAGTATTCTTAATTATATTCTTATCTTTAATACTTGTCTTTTTCTTTCAAATCAATTTATTATGAAAAAATCAGTTATGTCTATACTCAGTGTTTTTTATTTGATTTTAAATAGTTTGTAATGATCTCATGTAATTTATAACATATATTCTTTTCAATTTTTCAACATAATGAATTGTTTGATTAGATCCAATCTAATTTATTTAGAATGAATTAATAAACAATATCGATAAATGACTGTGTCAAAGAAATACCACCAACTTTCATGCTTCAATATTAAAACTAGATAAACATCATTGAAAAACATTTTAACATTTTAGAAACTGAGACAAAACAATTATGTTGCGTTATTCTGAAGAGAAATCTTATAAGCACATTCTTCTAAATATATACTGATTAAAATTATTAAAAACCACAAAATTTGCTAAGTTTTACCTCTTATTTAATAAATGTAGCATTTGTTACTCTTTAGTAATCTATAAATAATAAAAACCCTGCACCGAACAAGAAAGAGTATCCCCATTTTCTTAATATAATCTAAAAACTACAAATTGACTTAAACAAAATTAAAGTATATTTATTGAATTAACCAATACAATAAAGTCACTTATGATTTCCACCCATATAAGGAAAATAACAGAAGTTGAAAGGGTGAATATTTATCATTTCAGTCTCTTTCATACATAAATTTCAAAGAAAATAAAACAAGTTGAACGATAAATATTTATATTTTCGTTCTCTTTCATCAATGAATTTCAAGATAACATTAAATATTTTTTAAACTTTCAATAAATTATCCCCTCACATCATTAATACAACATCTCCAACTTTACAACCTCAAAAAAAATTATAACATTATTGTTGTAGCAAATATAATTTTTAAAAATTTAAATAAATATATTTTTGTTGTAAAATAAAAATCAACAAAAACTTTGATGAGTTTCGTATGAACCTCAAAAAAATTATTTATACTTTCAATTTTAATTTTATTTTAAGAACTCCAACAAATATGAATATTTATCGAAAAACTTCATTGAAGGATGTAAATGCAAGAATTAAAACAATAATTTTATTTACTAATAAAACAAGCATATTTAATACGTTTGTCAACTTTTTATAAGAAATACTTTTAAATTTTTTAATTTTGTTATGAAAAATATTTTGTAAAGAATTGTTATTATTTATTTTACAAAATATGTTGTATAAAATACTTTTTATATAAAATTTTATAATAAAAATATTTATGAATTTTATAATTTTGAAAAAATATCATCTAAAAAAATAATTCATGAATTAAAATTTTTAGAAAAAATAACAATAAATATTTTTTTATAAACTTTTTTAACAAATTTTTAAAAAAATGATGTATACAAAATTCAGTAGTGATTTTTAAGTCTTGATTATAAACAATTCTTATTTTAAGACATTTTTGACGTGATCGCACGTACAGATAAGAATAATTAATTTTGTTAAAGTTCTAAATAATACTGTTGCTATACTATATTTAATTTTATTATCAATAAAATTTAATTATTGAAAACACACATTTGTAATATTTAATAAAGAAAACAAAAAATGAACGTTTGATAAAGAAAATGTATAAAACGTTCCAAAAAAGATACTATCAATTTAGTTAGATTGTGCTACACATTGAATAATGTATTACGATATTTAAACGTAAGCGGTTCCATTCAATAAGTCAACACTGTTAATAAGCACAAAATACCATGATTAAAATATGTAATTTTTCTATTGTTATTTATAAATAAAGAGTATCAGTATCTAAAAACACTGGTTAAAGATATATAATATATTTTAAATTTTATGAAAATGGCATAATTATCAATAACATTAAATAATTTTGACTCAATTATCATAAATATAATTTCATTTTAAGTGATGGATAAAAAATTCAAAAATAAATACAATTTTAATTAATAATCTATTTGATATAAATCTATTAAAAGTTAAAAATTATTAAATAATAAATAACTATATTTTAATAAAATAAAAATTTTAAAATAATTTAATGTAAAAAATAATTATTTTGAAGGAGTGAAAAAAAGTATCTCTCTAATAATTTAAACATTTGAAATATACGATTTTTGGTTTTTGCACAAATTTATAATTTATAATCTTTGCACTTTGACATGAAATTCTTCAAAAATACTTATTGTTACTTTTCAAATTAATTTTCTTTTTTTACGTTTAATTCAATTTAAATTTTAACAAAATTAAAATATATTTTTTTTATTATTTAATTATATATATAATTTTTATAATTGTGTATCAAATAAATTATTATTATAGTTGTATTTATTTATGAATATTTTTGTCCTTTAAATAAAATAAAATTACATTTATGATAATGGAGTCAACATTTAGTTAAGGATTAAATATATTTTTGGTTCCTTAATTTTCAGTGAAAATTGAAAATAGTCTCTCTCCAAAACTTTAGACTAATTTCGTCCCTCAACTTTAGAAATACGTGTATTTAGTCCTTATAATCATATTTTTTCAAGTTCAGTTGATGTTTCAAATACGTTCTTCAGCTAATATTAAAGTGAAAAATGAGTTAAATAATGTAAACAATTTAAATACTATCGAGAAACACGTTTAAAATGTTAAATAAACTTGACAAATTTATTTAAAAAGGACTTAAATCTACCTAACTTTTAAAGAGGACAGACTAAATTGATTTAAAATTTAAAAAAAAGATAAATTTCAATTTTCACTCAAATTTAAGGATTACATATAAATTTAACCCTTTATTTAATATTACAATTAATTAAACACTTATTTAAAATTCGAAACATATTAATGAGCTTTATTCAATACTGAAACGCTTGTTAACATTATTAATAAATAAATCATAGATTATTATTATTATTATTATTATTATTATTATTATTATTATTATTATTATTATTATTATATTTTTATGTGAATAACTTGTGAAAATATTCGATTCCCAAAACAATGTTATTGTATATGTGTTTTTTATAAGTTAGATCTTTGGACTATTTTTTGTAAATGTACACACTTTTATTATAAATTTTAAAAGGTTCTAAGTAATGAAAATGATTTATAAAAATGTATTTTTTCTACTCTAAACCCTAAACACAAAGTAATAGTTAAATATAAATTTTGACCAATTTAGTTATTTATCTTTAAAAATGTGTGAATTTAGCCATTTTAACTAAATTTTGTTAAATTTATCTTACGTTTCAAACGTATTTTATGATAATATTTAAATTGTTTACACTATTTGACACATTTTCATTTCAATGTTAATTTAAATATTATCATAAAATACGTTTAAAATGTCAAATAAATATAACAAAATTTGGTAAAATGAATTAAATTCACGTATTTCCAGAAATGATAAATTAGTATAAAGTTTTAAAGAGAGACTAATTCTAAAATTCACTAAAACTTGAAGGAGAAAAAACATATTTAATCCACAAAGTGATTTAAGTAAAACTAAATAATATAGGAAAAAAAAAGTTCACACATATATTAACATTTACTACTTTCTAGTATTTTCTTAAAAAAATTATCCTAAAACAAAGAACATATAAAACCATATTAGTTAAATTTAGAAAATAAATAAAATATCATTAAATGAAATAAAAACAATTAAAACTTATTTATGTTTAAAAGAAGACAGAAACGTATTCTTTTAAACAAATGAGAAGATGGTATTACAATAAATACATTTACGACTTTTGCCTCATATAAAGAAAATAAAAAAGTTGAAGTACAAATATTTATTATGTCATTCTCTTTCGTCCATAGATTTAAAATAACATTAAATACATTTTTTTTAATTTTAAAACTTGAAGAATACTTAATCTCTTCAGTTATTCAATTCTTTTTTCTTTAAATTGAATAACTCTTAATTTCTTGAGTTACTTTTATCAATATGTGTTATTATTATTAAACATAACTTTTATTGTTAATAATTTAAGTATTAAAAAACTTGAATATCATATAAAAAAACACACATAAATTTATTATTTTTAATTTTAAATTGAATGTGATATCATGTGAATTGAATTCTCTTTAATTATATTATTTTCATTAAAAAGATAACTCATCAATTATTCATTAAAATTTCTTAATTATTTTATAAATTGAGACTTAATTAAGGTCTTAGGTGAATAACCTATGCCAATATTTAATACCTAAATTTTGATAATTTTTGAAATAGTATTTTTAAAATGAGTTTAAAATAAAAAAAAATAAAAAAATGATAAATCACTTATAAAATAGAAAAAAAAGGAAAGGTTGAGTTTACGGTGGGTCATTATATAATTACATCTTCCGTTTTCAATGGTTTCGTCGTCCCTGGCACCAGTTCCACTTAGCCCTCAATTGAAATTACTGTTCTACCCTCTGCCCCACCTGCTTCTTGCAGCATCCAACGACCAGATCCATTCCCTGACTACCTCCACGTTCGCCACTTTATTCAGGAAAAAATGCCATTCACGTAATTAACACCTCTATACACACCAATTATAATAAGCTACTATTTATATTAAACAAGTGTCATTTTAATAAACAAAAATATTAAATAAAAAGTGTGTCATTATACCTATCATTTAATATATTGAGTGAGAGATGGAATGAGTGGAAAGACATAATAAAATGGTACAATAAATTAGACCATGTGAGACCAATAGAAATAAATAAAACAAATAAAATAAAATAAAAAAGAATAAAAAAGAGATAAAAAAGAATAGAGAAATGTTGGAATACATTGGTTGTTTTATATAACTCAAAGACCCATCCCTTTCTATTTCTTTCCTTCTTTCCGATTCACAGAAACAACTCCTCTCTACTCACAAACCCTTCTTCCTCATAACAAAAACAACCCACCCTTTTCCCCGTTTCCCCAAACCCTAGAATCTCTAACACAGATCCTCATCGTTTCCCATCCAATTCCCAACCATTTCACCGCATCCCAAACACCGTTGACCACACTCGAGGTTTATCCAACACCCACCAAAAAAAGCTCCGTTTTTGTTTCCTGGGTCACGTTTTTCCTTCCTTTTTATTGGGCATAGGAATGTTGGGTACTGGCTTGAACTTCGGGCGCGCTCGCGGAGAGGATCGGTTCTATTCTCCGGCGAAGGCTCGCCGGCCGTTTCACACCATGGAGAACGATAAGCTGCGTAGGGCCCACAGCGATGTCACCGGGAGAGACAAATCGGTGGATTTGGGTAACCGGGTACCGGAGAACCGGGTCGGGTCGGATGAGGAGGAGGCGAAGAAGAGTGGCGCGGTGCCTTCGTGTGAACCGGTCGTGACCCGGTTGAGTAATCTGGAGCGGTTCTTGCAGGCGATCACGCCCTCTGTGCCTGCTCAGTATCTTCCTAAGGTTTGCTTTTGAGTCACTGTAGCAAGTGTTTTGAAAAAGTTTCTGACGGGGTTGTTGGTGAAATCGTGTTTATTTTATTAGAATTTGGTTTTTTGGGTTATTGGAAATTGATTTAAAGTTCCTGTCTTTGTTTGCTACGGCTGCATTCAATGGGTGGAAGGTTTAGCTTTTATGGCCGTGTTTGATTATGGAAGGGACCATGGATTGGATTTTTTGGTGAGAGTTAATAAGAAAAGAAGCAAAGTTTTCGTGCTTTGAAAAGAAAAAGAAAATAATGCCATTATTATGAATTAGGTTTTCCTTTGTGTGTGTGGAACTGTTAAGTGTAAAAGTTTTTCTTGGATCTTGCAGAGGACGACGAGAGGACTTAGGGCGTGCGATGAGGAGTCTCAGCCCTACTTTGTTCTTGGTGATTTGTGGGAGTCCTTCCGCGAGTGGAGTGCGTATGGCGCTGGAGTTCCGCTTGTACTGAATGACAAAGATAGCGTTGTCCAGTATTACGTTCCTTATCTCTCTGGAATCCAAATTTACTCCCAGAATGTGAAGCCAACTGTAAAGTCAAGGTATATTTCTTGTTTTGGTCCTTGTAAAGACTATTCATTTTAGTGACTGTTTGAAAAGGCTCGGCATGAAAATGCAAGCCAAACAATAGAGTGGTTTTTTGGGTCGTTTATTGCATGTTCTAGGATTAAATTAAAATTCATTTTTGGTTTTCTACCATTTTGAGATCTGCTGTGCCGATGTGGAGGATATTACCTTGTTCTCACTGGTTTAGCTACTTGTATGATAATGTAATTATTTGGTTCTTTGATAGGCAACTTGGGGAGGATAGTGACAGTGATTTCAGGGACTCTAGTAGTGATGGTAGCAGTGATTGTGAGCCTCTACATGGAAGGGGATTGAAATACATGAGGGAGCAAAGAAATCTTCCCTATCTGTCGGATGAAGTACCTCAACGGATGAGTAGATTATCTTTGAGAGACCAGAATTCCCTTCCTCAAGATGGGTTTTCTAGTGATGATGGAGATTCTGTCAATCCTCAGGGTTATTTGATTTTTGAGTATCTTGAACGTGACCCTCCATACAGCCGCGAGCCTTTGGCTGATAAGGTGCGCTGACTGACTCTATAATGCCATATTATTTGCCCTGTTCACAATAGAATTTTGGTAATTTGTTATCACTGGTTTTTCTTTGTTGAGTCATTTAATTCTGTTTTCTTTTATGTGATGAATAGATACTGGACCTTGCTTTTCGTTTCCCTGAATTGTTGACCCTTGGAAGTTGTGATATACTATCATCAAGTTGGATATCTGTAGCCTGGTATTCTTCTTTAATTTTGAGCTTTGATATTCAGCTTACGCATGCACGATGGACTTACATGTTCTATGATTTGCTTGCAGGTATCCAATTTACAGGATACCAACTGGTCCAACATTAAAAGATTTGGATGCTTGTTTTCTGACATACCATGATCTCTGTCCACCTGTGGGAGGTAGCAATTTTTTTGCTTCATTTGTGCTTTATGTTGCTTTATAACCAAGTTTGATTTCTATTTTGTTTGTGCTGCAATATATGTACCAATATTAAGAGTTGAGGGCGTGGGTATGCATCCATCTCTCAACATAATTAGAGGTTCTAAATTGAATACTTATTTGGAACCTTTCTTTATACATGATACAAAAATGTTATTTTAGAATCTCCTCATCATGCACTGGATAGGATGTATATTGATGTACATGATACAATTTTATGAATACATGGTTTATGTCTTGGCATATATTAATTGTTTTAGTCATACCACCGCAAATCATTTTACTGCTTCGTTTCGATGATTTTACCAATTTTATTGGCCTAGTAAGATATTTTCAAAATTTTGAAATGTGATACATTTGTGTCTTGTTTTTAAGCTTAAGAGTGTCATTCTGGATTTGTTGGGGTTCTTAATTATTCTACTAAAAAGGCTTGCGTTTTTTTTTATCACGGGAACATGTTTCTATTTAATTGCACATTTTGCCATTTATAGGTGCATGCCGCATAATAATGAAAGTGTTGTTAGATGCCGCAGAAGAACCATTTTCCGTTTTCTAATTTGCACCAGTTGATTTATTGAAAAATGCCTTCTTTTTTTTGTTTCAGGTTCACAAAGGCAGACTCAGAAGCCACTTCCTTCTGAGACGGATAATGTCCATAGAATGTCTTTACCTGTTTCTGGGCTTGCTTCATACAAGTTCAAAGGATCTCTGTGGACTCCTAGTGGTGGACATGAACGCCAACTAGCTAGCACTCTTTTTCAGCGGGCCGATAACTTGTTAAGACAGCTTCAAGTCAGTCACCCAGATTTCCAGTTTTTTAGCCGTTGATGATATCAAATTCACTGTAATATTATAATACTCTGGATATTTAAGAACTGGTGATTAGTGTTTGGTTAATTGTTTAGATGTTATACTTGATTGGGGTTGGAGTTAATAACTTATTTGACAAAAGGTAAAAGGAAAATTGGAGAAAGGATGTTAAGCACCGTCCTTTGTATTTCTCTGCATTGTTTGCTTCTGTAATAAGTGAATGAACAGGGAAGCTTTGGAGAAGCGGCAGTGTAGAGGCTACTTAATGTGTTCCTGGTGGATGTACAGATTAAAAAGCAGCTTCTCAACTACAGGCTGATTTGTTGGTTGCTACTTGCTTCATATGTATTGGTATGGTTTTCTTAAACAAACCAAAACAGGCTACTTTTTTTCTGTCCTGGCGATGCATTATATAGGACATAGTTTTAATTTCTTGGGGAATTTTACTAGATATGTTAGTAGTCTTATGCTTCAATTGCCCCAAACTTTCTGTATTTGAATTCTTATAGTAATCTTTGCTTTTAGATAATGCTAGAATTCAGTGAATGAACTTGTTCAAAATGTTGTTTTGCATTTTCTGTTTATGTTATAAAATTGGGTTTAGAAGAATCGGTTTTGACTTGGTGGTAAAAAATTCACTTGGGAGGAGTATTTAAGTGCAATCAAATTCATAGTTATTCTACCCGTCACATTTTTCTCTTATTTCACTCGTAAACCTTAGTAATTACGATTATTACTGTTTGACGGTGTTCTCTGAAGAGTGTTTATCATTAGCAGTGATAAGAATTTGAGAGCTAAATAATTTTTTAAGTTTTTGAAGTTCTGTTAATTGATTTTAGTCTACAAGAGAGGTTAAATTCATCTGACACTTACATATTTTTTGGAAGTGTTTATAGATAAAAATTATGAACAATTTCTAAATGCTAATTTTTATCTTGGAACACATTAACTCGAACAAGATCAAATAAATGTTAATTATTGAAATTGTTTAAATTTTCTTCCTTTTAACTAACGTTAAATATGTAGCGAAATTGTGATGTGTAGCAACTTAATAACTGGACTTTATCAGCCTTTCGTAGGAATAACCTGACTTGTACTTACGGCCCAATAGTATTCCATCCAATTTACTTGCTTACAAAGTACATAACATCCAACCTCAAACTTTGGAGTGATAATCTTCGGACTAATCCCTATTTTGACAATTCCATCAACAATTACCTCAAACCTTGTGATGCTGCTTGTTAATCTGTGAATGAACTGTGGAGCTTCGCCGCTTTATTATCATTACTTACTATGATTCATTCATTTATTAGGCCAGGAAACAATACTTGACATCTTTTTTTCCCTTATCCTTCTGTTAAGTATGTGAATAAATCTTACTTCAGCAACTATGAAATCTAAGAAATGTACCAAAGCAGGTACTTGAAAATACTTAAAAGCTCCAGTTCTTCAGGGTATATATCCATTGCAACCTTACCGATACAAAGAACTCGCGCTCGCCCTATGTAATATTAAATGAAGATATTATCTATTAGTATCTTATTCCATAATTTAAAAACTTGTCGAATTGTTATTAGAATAGATCTTATCTCTTCTTTTAGTTTCATATGGGATTTAGTATAGATCTTATCATTTATGCCTTGTCAATTAGTTCAACACAGATTCTACAAATGTACTTTACAGCATTTATCATTTACTTGGCTTAACAGCATTCAATTCATACCTTCTCCACCATGACTTACTCATTTGATAAAACCACTGATATCATGCTACATGCATTTATCAGTTGATCAAAAAGTCAGTAAGAGTAGCCAAATCTGTCACTGAAAAATCAGCATCCCATAAATGCAATTTCTGAAACTTCAACCTTTCCTATTGCAGCCTTGTTATAAGGAACTGTATATTGGTTATCCTCACTATTTCCTGGGAATTGAGTTAATCAGCATCAGAGTATGATAATATCAAAGAGCTGCTACAGATTGTACAGAATACAGAAGAATAATTCGAACAGGATCATATTTCTCCTTCCCTATCCTGAATGGTCTTAATTCATGCCTAAGTCAACAACACTACATTTTCAGAACATAAAACACTTACTGTCATACCTCAACAACATAGAATGAACCATGGAACTGTGCCCTACCACCAATGTGTTGCAAAGCTATTTAATGCACAGAGTGATATAATTAGTTGTGGTAGTTAGATAATTGAAGTAATGCAACCCACATGTATATAAATAGTCTTTTCATTCTCAATCAATTACTGAATGAAGCAGTTTATTGCTTCCTTTGACAATACCATCATGTTATGGTATTTTAGCTCAGAGCTCTGTCTGAGAGTAAAAAGATTTAGATTAAATAAAATTATCGAATTTTGTTTTTGCGTGTCTGATTATAATTTTTTTTATATTATTTGCTTTTGTTATTTGAAACAAATTTATGTATGAAAAATGAATTACATTGCTAAAATGGAACAATTACAGAATTACCGATAAAGATTGTAATCTAAGTCAAGTATCATAATATCAAGAATAAAGACCAAAATCGTTATAAATAAAGATAAATTCATTCTTGAAACCTAATCTCAAATATTCAGTTTATTTAATCTTGATGACATTAACTATTATTGGTAGATCTACTGTCAAAATAATTTATTGATAAAAGAGATAATGAGAAGAAATAAGGAGAGAAATCTTTATTAGTAAGATAATTCAATTTTCAAAATCTAATTCTAAATATTCATCTGATTTTGATGTCATTAAATCGTGTGATTTATGTATTAGGATTTGGTGTCATTAATTAATACTTTTTTATATCCCCTTAACTTAGATTGTTATTTTATATAATCAAGGCATTTTAATCAAATCCTAACAAACCAAAAAATACAAAGTAAAGATAGAAAATATCTATATCTATATATACAAATTCAATTTTTTTACATCAAACAAATCACAGTAATAATTTTACCATACTTAATGCAAGAACAATTATTCGAAATGGTTAGTTATCAAATAAATCATGATCCAATTATATCTGATGGAAACATTACCCTTTGATATAATTAGAAATATTATTTTGCTTTATCATTATTATATATGAATAAGTTCCTAACAAAATACAGATAAGTAAAAATAAATTGAGAGAAAAATACAGATAAGTAAAGGTGGAACTTATTTATTTATCTATTTTATGTTATCCAACCTTTTTACATAAAATAGATTAAAATAGATTAGACGGTAAAAACAATAAATAAAATAAAATAATTTGTTTTTGTGCTATTATTTCATTTATATAAAATATATATTAATTTTATAAACTCAAACAGATAGTTATGTACAGTATAAAGATAAAGTTTTCTCATCCTCATAACATCAACTCAACAAATTATACATATACTTAGCAACATGTTCTATTCAAATTGCAAGCTTTGCGACTTATAGATATTTTCTAGATAATCAAATTTCATCTTATAAACTCTAGTTAATTAACAAAATCAATCCGGTAAGAAAATATAAATTTAACAAACTCAATTATCTCCAATATCATTTTTAAACTATTCATTTACATGATATAATATATAACAATATAAATAATAATTTCTATTTGAGAGGTTGTCTCTAATTATATAAATTGTCTCGTATGAGTTGACCCAAAAATTAATATATTTTAACTTGGGATATCATGAGGGAAGATAATTCAAACGTACATATTTTTCTAATTTATATCAAACTATTTCCTTACTATTTATGATTTTATTTAGTTGGTCATCAGAGCATTATTAGTACATGAACGGAAACTTCATTTGATATATAATCTCACAAAAAAAATAAAATTATTGTTTATCACTATTCACCCACTTATTTTGCAAGATATTCCATCTCTTGAAAACATTGAGAAATCCATTAAATGTGTTTTTCTTGTTCAATGCGTTGCTTCATCAATGAACATACTGTATGCATGCAGAGAAAGTTGCTTCCTTAGCATTGGTTGCTTCATGAAGCACCATCGCTTCTCCTTAAAAAAATTTAAAATATGAAATAAAGAAATGATATTCTAACCAGGGGCGGAACTTAGTGTTCACGTCATGGCTCTCCAACACTTTTTTTTCTTTCAAAATTTTTATATATTTTTAAAAAATATTTTATATATTATAATTTTATTTATATTAATTTAGTTTAAAAAAACCTTTTTTAAATTTAAAAATTATCTTTTTCTTTTTTATTATAATTTTTTTTATTTCTTTATTTGTTTTTTTTTTCGTGTCTCTA
>Ga0214544_1008201_pt1 | contig 17618 bp, 10 predicted proteins | sample CNSS3metaG_FD_160074 | JGI IMG/M metagenome (GOLD analysis project Ga0214544, IMG submission 160074) | Root nodule microbial communities from cowpea collected in UCLA plant growth center, Los Angeles, California, USA - CNSS3 | ecosystem: Host-associated > Plants > Roots > Nodule | place: USA... | reverse complement strand
TTTTCTGAATTATAGCACTGCACCCTACTTCAAGCTCCACTGTCTCTTCAGAGAATCTTCTCTTTTTTGTTAGGAGCTCTTTCATGAATTTTGCATATGTCGGCATCTGCTCCATAGCCTCCACAAAAGGAATGTTAATCTGCAGTCGCTTGAAAATATCCATGAATCTTGCAAATTGCCTTTCCTTTTCTTTTTTGGAGGGATTTTGAGGGTATGGTAGGCTCTTCAACTGAGGCACCTGTTTCTCACCCTTCTCCCTCTTTTTCTCCTCACCTTTATTTTTTTCTTCTTTTTCTTCTCTTTTATTTACAAACTCTCTTTTATTTTGTCCTTCCTCTCCCTCACATCATTTTTTTCATTCTCGCTCTCTTTTTCCTTCAACACCTCCTCCTTTACACCCAGGTTGTATCCAATCCCTCTTCCCACAACTTTCAAGATTCCTAATTGAAGCTTCTGTATTTTTCTGATTAGTCAAAGAAGCTTGCATAAACTTTTCTAGAGTATCCTCCAATTTAGTTGTTCTGTCATGCACCGAAGGATAATGTTGTTGCTGCTGTTGATAAGGAGGTTGTCGGTTTGAAGGACCAACATCTTGCTTCCATCCAAAATTCTGATTTGGATTGTTTCTCCACCCTTGTGAAAAGTTGTTATTATTGGAGAAATTTCCTGGTCTTCCTTGGTTACTCACGTATTGAACTTCTCCTTGTGAGCTACTCTGATAAGAATAATGACCATTTGGATGATCGCCTCCACAGAAGTCACATCTCACGGGTTGTTGACTGGGAGAAGATTGCACAACTTGCAACTGCTCTGGTAGTTTAGACATCTGCTTCGTCAGTGCTTCAATCTGTTGAGTCAGAATTTTATCTGAGATAAGATCGCATCTGTAGTACTAAGATCAAGCACTCCTTTCCTCTAAATAGTTTGCCTATTATGCTGAGCTTGATGATCTGTGGATGCTAATGCCTCAATGATTCTTGTTGCTTGCTTCGCATCTACACTCATCATTATTCCACCTGCTGCTGCATCTAATATCATCTTGGTGTCAGGCCTCAGACCATTACAGAATATGTTTAGCTGAACAATATCTTCAAATCCGTGATTTGGGCATTTCCTCAATAAATAATTGAACCGCTCCCAAGCTTCACATAATGGCTCATCTGGTCCTTGCCTAAACGTCGAAATATCAGCTTTGGCTTTGATGTAGCGAGATGGTGGAAAGAATCTGTTCAAGAATTTCTCCTCAACATCCTTCCAGCTGTTCAAACTCTGGTTTGGATGTGACTTAAGCCATTCCTTTGCTTTACCTGCCAAAGAAAAAGGAAACAAACGCATGTATACATGCTCAAGATCTCCTTCTTGAAAGCCCATGGTTCCTACCAATTCGTAGAATGTAGAAAGATGAGTATATGGATCTTCATTATCCATTCCAGTGAATTGATGAGAACTGATTAAGCTGAGGAAGGCTGGCTTCATCTCCAAAGTTTTGGTGGTGGATGGTATTGCTATGCTAGAAAAATATCTTGGCAATTGTTGCATAACATAGTCTCCAAGTGCCTTTCTGGTTGGAGCTGGTCTTTGATTCTCCATGTTTTTTGCTTGAGATATGACGGAAGTACTGGAAGATTTTTCCCTTGTCTTTCCTTGCTTCTTTCTGCTTTTGCCTCTGTTCCTTCTAGCTGTCTTTTCTATTTTCGGGTCAAATGCTAATTGATCTTCAGGAACCTGACCTCTTAAAAGCATAAATCAAAACAGCTCAAGCAAGGATTAGTACAAAGGAGAAAATTGAATAAACTATCCAATTAAGAAACTATACACAAAGCTGGATGAGATAACTAGAAATTTCAAAAGAACACCGTTCCCCGGCAACGGCGCCAAAAATACTTGTTGGTCTCTTGGCAAGCGTACCAAAAGTCAATTGTAGTACAATGATTTAAAGTAAGAGTGTCGAACCCACGAGGAACGAATTCAGTGAAAATTACTAATTATCTCAATCAGCATATATACAAAGACTTTAATTTGAATTGACATTAACTATTGCATAAAATGAATATAGTAAAAGCGGAAAAGTTCAGAAAAATACAGTAAAAGAAACTGGGATTGAATTTCATCTATCTCCTTTGTCTGTAATCTGAATGAATATAATATATAACATCTGAAAATACCAATATTGATGCATACTCAAAAATCATTTATACTGATCCCTCACGTATAAAATTAATAAGATTAGTTCCCTGAATATTGATTCCTCACATATTCAACAAACTATCTAGCATTACGATTGAGTGTTGAAAGCAATTGATAGATTGAGATCTATTCCTAGCATCACAATATATCCAGTATCATTATTCAAATCAGATTTTCAGAAATACTTTCCACTCGGATCTAAAAATCAAAATCAAGACATCTATTGATCAGATAGAATCAAGCATTAAGAACAGAATAATATTACCAACATTGAGTAAAAATAGTAGTGCTATATATAAATATCACCAGATTACATCCAAGTTTGAGTAGACTACATTCAATCCCAAAGGAGAAGATTAGCCACTCATGGTAGCTATCAAATCCTAAGAACTAAAGAAGAAGAAGAAGAAAATATGAATCTGTTTGCTCGTGGTTAGCTCTGCAGCAAGTGTGCGCTTCTTCTCCAATTTCTCCAGCTACTCTGTAGTTCTACACCTCCAAAATATATATACAGCCCGAATTCTCGCTTGGGCTACTGAATCTCGCTTGAGCGAGATAGAGTACTTCAGCATGAAGGAAGGGTCTCGCTTGGGCCACTCATTCTCGCTTAGGCGAGATAGAATTCTTCAGGTTGAAGAAAGGTCTCGCTTGGGCGACCATGTTCTTGCTTAGGCGAGAATTGAAAACTGCTCATGGCTTCTTCACGAAATCTCGCTTAAGCGAGATTAAGCTCGCTTGAGCTAGAAAGGCGAAAAGTGTCTCGCTTAGGCGAGAAGACTTTAATTTTGGGCGAGCCTGTCCTAGCTTGAGCGAAACACCTTGGCTCTGAGCGACCTGTTGCATATTTTCCTCCTTTCCTTCTCCATTTCTTGCTTTCTCCTTCACTCTTCTTGAGTTCTCTTTAATCTTTCCTGAAAAACACACAAAATAGGATCAAATGATTTCTTTAAATCAAAACTTGGAAGCATGTGATTGAAACTTAGATTTAGGGAGAATCAATATGAAATGAACACAAATTAAAAGCATAAGTGCCAGATTTTGTTATGAATCTTTACTGAATTTTGGCACTTATCATTGCTCTACCCACACTAGGTTTTTCAAAGCCTTCATGTAACATCCCGTTAGGATATTACTGGTTTAAATAAATAAAACAATTAATATCAGAAAGATATCGCAATTATAAATAAACTTCATTTCCCAAAAGCGCGGGAAATTTAAACTTTTATAATTTCAAGATTTAATTCCAAATCCAAGATTACACAAAACTGAATAATGCAGAACGGTCTCATAGACTTTTACATTTTATTTCAAAATACAAATAACATAAAGCCATAAAAAGTCTCCCATGCTATCCCCCGCTCCGTATCTATGCGTCACCGGCACCACCTGCATCAACATCCTCTGCTCACATGTACCGCGTACACGATCAGCGCTAAACACAAGCAGATAGGGTGAGCTTATGCAATCAACATACATCATAACAATAAATATATAACCAACCATATAACTATATTTTCTGCAAATAACCAATATACAATCTCTTTCTCTAGTCTCTATCGTTTGGCCACAACCAGACCATTCGTGTTCTACCTCTTCTAGTGATTACTCCAAGATAATTTGCTGCCAAACCTATCGGCCACAATCGATAGAGCACGTGCGGGAACCAATGCCACGGATCATACACCGTAACGCCAGGTGGAGTTCCCATTTACGAACATAGTCTGTAATGTCCCAAGACTACCAAACTCGTCAGCGATTTACTGAGGAGAGCAATCTATCTGGACCCATCCGTACTGTCCACAACCAGCACACTCACACCGGTAACACTCGCCAACCCGAGCTTAACTCAAGGGTTCCTCGTGTTCATCCGCCATCCCGAGCTCAACTCGAGGGATGCCATTCCGAGCTCAACTCCAGGAATGTACGTGCTTAACCCTATCCCGAGCTCAACTCAAGGGATACGTTCCGAGTTCAACTCAAAGAACCCAGCAATCTTACATTTGAAGCATCACCAAAAGCCTTGTAGGTCACCCTACAAAGTCCAATAACTAGGACTTACAACCGCCAAATCACCTAGCGGGGGACACGTACCACTAGGCGCTACAACTTCCAGACCGCCTGGCGGGGGACACGTACCGCTAGGCGCCAAGCGCCTCAAAACACGCAATTACAGCAGCCACCGCCTGGCGGAACAGACCACATCGCCAGGCGCCAACTCTCTAGTAGACCTCAAGTCCTGCAGATATCGCCTGGCGGAACATCCTTCACCGCCAGGCGCCTCGCATCTTATAGATCTCCCTGGAGTAGAACTATCGCCTGGCAGACTTAATACTACTGCCAAGCGCCATACCAGTACCTGCGTTGTACTGGTTTAAAGGGGTCAAACCTGCTCCCATCATTCACTTTCTACTTCCAAATTCTAGCTAAGTTATCACCACTTAGGTACATCACCCCTCAAGTGACTAATTCCCTATCCAAATTTCCACTTCCATTCATGTAATACATCCCAGTATGCTTGATAAAAATACACAGATTTATCTTATGTTAATATTTCTCACCCTACCAATTCACAATTCACTCATTACCATTACCAAGTTTGTCTCTAATTTCCCATTACAATTACCTAAAGCCTGCCAACAAATCCTTCCACCTCAACTCAATCCTCTAACTAATACATTTCTCATTCACCACTTAACATTCCCAATTTCATTCACTCTTCAACCTGAACCTAAAAAATCCCCCACATCCTCACTGTCTCGCGCAACCACACAGAAATAATATTGCTGTGAAGGCGCCTGGCGGCAAAGCCCGTGCCGCCAAGCGGCACATAGATTTCTGGACAATTTCCCAGTTTTGCAGCCCTTGCAAAATAATCCTCATACCATCTGGATGCCCTTTTTTTCTCTATCTCAACCAGTCCTCTCCAAGATCCTAATGCTAGTGCCATCAATCATCACTTAGTCTAATTCCAACAAAATTCGTTTTATTATAATTAACTTTGTCCAGTTCAGTTCTACCAAATCGCCAATATCCAACCCTAACAATTCAATTACACTGTTCCATCATATTAAACCATTCATTATGCTAAAAATCAATGGAAATCAAGTTAGATCATCCCGTAACCACTACCCCTTTGGTTTTCCTCGATCAACTTAGTCCAAAACACCCAAAATCACACAACATCGAGCCCAACAGACTCGCATCGCCTGGCGGAAATTCGTCACCGCCAGGTAGTTCATCAGAGAAACCTAGAAAAAAACCAAGAACGAGTTATTTTTACCCGCGTCGCCTAGCGGTTCAACCAATACCGCCAGGCGCTTCATCCAACAAACCCAAAATTGGGTAGGATGCCATGCGTCGCTTGGCGACCGGGAGTGTGCCGCCAGGCGGTTCCTCTCCCAGGAACCCAGAACACGTATAAATGTATGTGCCGCCTGGCGGCTATGAACAGCCCGCCAGGCAGTTTCTGGAAAAATTCCAGAAACACAAAAATTTAACCAGAAACATACAATAATCAAACAGTTTAATACATTTCATGCAACTCGAATACAGGCATAAAATTCTAACATATAAAAACTCCCCTAACCTGGTTTCCTTATTAAAAGTTTGAGAATTCCAATAAAGTTCCTCTTTGCTCACCCAAAGTCCCCTTAGTTCTTCCTCCAATCAGCCACAATTATGCACTCAAACCTCACCACTATCTAATTCTCGTGCTCTGCTTTCTAAGTACACATACAACTTGCCAAAACCCTTCTCCTTACCTCACATTGGCCTTTTAAAGGTGTCTTAAAGCTAGGTAATAACATAAAAACGAATCTAAGGCTTAATGGTGATGTTTATTGTCATTCATTGACCCTTTATGATCCGTTTCTCAGCCCCCCTCTTGGCTGCTATTTTCTCTAGGGTTTACGTCAACCCTTCACCTTCATGCCAAAGCCAAAAATAGCAAAAAGAATGTTTAATTTGGGATTCTCCCAGAGTTGAACCCACAACTATACAATGCCAAATCAATGTCAAACCATCATGCCAATTCATATTTCATGCTAACTATCATCATCCAATTATGATATTATTTCATAGCATGATTAACATATATTAAAATAATAACGAATAATAACACAATATTGGCATACATAGGACTTGAACCCAAGTCCTCTCACATAACCAAAGTACTCTAAACCATTTGAGCTAGCACTTTTCTACGTCATACTCATCATAATTTAATGTCATAAATGATTTTCCCACCCGCATTTATTAATTAATTATTTATTTAATTAATTAAATTCCACGGGTCTTACACTTCACATAGAGAGTTCTCAAGTATTTAAACTTCTCAAACTTTTGTTTTTGTAAATGAAAGCCTACCACTTTATTTATAGAAGCCTATTTAGAAATTATATTAAGAATATGAAAAGTTAAGACACAACTTCCACCGATAATCGATTATCATAAGTGATAATCGATTATCCTAGAGTAGTTTCTGAAAAACATTGTTTCGCACTGATAATTGATTATCCTAAAAGATAATCGATTATTCTAGAGAAGTTTCTGAAAAATTAAAAAAATACTTATGTTAATCGATTATCACTAGCTATGATAATCGATTATCACAATGCGTTTTGTAAAAATAAAACCTTCCCTCAATGCTCTATTGCTTGGATTTTGCCTTTTGACTCTTTACCTACTAATTTAACTATTTTAAATGACACACACATATTACAAGACTTAAACAACTAAACTCTTAAGTCTTCAATTGATCTCTTGAATTCAAGCTCCATGCATTCTTTAAGTCTTCAACATTTCTCCATAAGTCATCATCATCATCAAAACTCCTCATTGAAGAAAGATGTCCATCTTCTTCTTTTTGTCCACACTATGTTTAGGGTTTGGATATTTCCTATCTCATGGGCACTCCATAGGCTTGGTCTCATACATTCGCCACAATGGTCTCGCTGTTATCCTTTGTTGTTGTTCTCGAACCTTCTCTTTGTTTCGCTTCTTCTTATTTACAAGTTAGGAATTTTGATTTGAAGGTTATCTGATATACATTTATGATCGAACGAAGAGGTGGATGTTAAGGAAGAGGCAAAGGAAACGGAGTATGGAATGGAAATGGTGTTTGATTCATATATCGATGAAAAACTTTATTTTTTACTTAAATGGACTCCTTTATACCCCTCGATGAATGGTTTGCGGTATGATATACATTATTGTAATTTGTATACAAGAAGAATCAAATCGAATGTGATAAATTGAGTTCTAAAATTATGAAACATAAGTTTTTGGAATTAGATCTATAATCCCAATTTTTGAGTATTACTAAAGGATCTATGGCCACTACTACATATATGATCATTAGTAACATTTAAGAAACGTTACTAAAATATAAAAAAATGTTACTAATATCATCTAGTAACATTATATCAAATGTTACTTATATCCTATGTTACTAATAACTTTTAGTGACATTTTTACATATCAATTGAGACATTTATAAAATTGTTACTAAATAGCTTTAGTAACATTTAATTAATAAAAATGTAACATTTTAAAATGTTACTAAATTTTTTAGTAACATTTTTTATATAAAAAAGTAACATTATAAAAATGTTACTACGTATCGTTAGTTATATATATTTTTTAAATAGAGACATTTTCAAATTGTTACTAAACAATTTTAGTGATATTTGTTTTTTATAAAGGCAACATTATAAAAATGTTACTATAACTATTTTGTAATATTTCAACAAATGTAACCAAAAAACACATAATTAATATTAAAATACTGCACACCAACATTTACATTGCATGCTTCTTTATTGTAATGTTGTCATCCAAAAAGAAAGCCACAAAATCAACTATTTTATTTTAACAACACAGCAGAAAAATCAACTATAATTATGCAATATTGAAGATGACACAACCTAGTTGGTAATGACTTCAAAAGTGCCACATGGGTCTACAGGGAATCCATGAGGTTGACACAAGAGTTTTAACAAAGGAAGTTCCTAGCCAAAATGAAATTCAAAATAGGCTTATAATATCAATGTAACAGAGAAATCAAGAAAAATGACTAGAGTTCTTCTAAGGCACATAACGTTTGGTTCCTCTAGTTTTCTTTCCTATAAGATTAGAGAAACAAAGAAAAAATTATACAAAATTATGCATAAGAAAAAGAAAAACAAAGTAAAGTCAATTCAAATAATAGAAAAAGGCAAATAAATAGCACTAGACATACCTTTTTAGTCAAAACTTCTGGTTCAGAACCACCACAACCAATCCCCACCACCCCTTCCAAAAACCTGAAAAGAGTACCATCAAATCAATACCCTAAGAAGCTCCATTTAAACACTCTTCCTTCGTCCTTAAGTATCCTTGCTTCACAAACACATAAATATATACACAGAACCAATCATTAAAAATGTAATGTTTTTATAGAAAACATATAAGTATCCTTGTTGCATCCACTAGTGCATCTCAGTCTTCTATTACAATTGACTTAATGGAGTTTTAACAAAAAAAATGTCTGTTTAATATGCTTTTCAATTTAGTTTTCAACTATCTTTTCTGTTCATTTGTTCAAATTAAAATAGAGAAGGAGCTGCTAAAATATGTTTCTAATCAAAGGCAATAAAGAAAGTTACCATCAAAGAGTCAGTTCTTCCCCATTTTCATAGGGAGCTACCTAGGGTGAGAAAATAAGTGAAAAGAATGATCAATGAAGGATTTTATCTTTTATTATGAGAGAAACATGTATATATATATATATATATATATATATATATATATATATATAATGCAGAATAACGGCAATGAAAAAGGAAAAAGAGAATAGAAAAATAAAGCCTAACAGATGGTTAATAGAAAGCTATAGCTAAGACTAACCTTGTGTAAGACCCGAGAAAGACTTAGGATTTTTAGGTAAGATTATAAAGTGAATGATGCTTAAAATGGAAGAAGTAATTTAATTATTGAGTTAGGATGTTGTTTATTTAATTCAAGTATTTAATCTAATTATGATTTATTGAAAATGAGTGTTTATAAACTTATAAGCGCGTATGAAATCATGAATAAGCATATAGCTTAATGGTTGTGGTATGTGTTATGTGGGTAAGGACATTGGTTTGAACCTGGTTCGTGGAAATGTAGGTTATTTTTCCCTTGCATTTTTTTTTCTTTTCTCTCTCTTTCTTTATATTAAGTTTGGTCACGTGCAGTGCTTATTTTTCTTTGCCATTACAACTTGCGTGTGTATATATATATATATATATATATATATATATATATATATATATATATATATATATGGTTGTTGAGATGCACGCAGATTATTTTTTTATCTTTTCTATCTTTTTGAATTATTATATATAAATAATACAACGGTCAAGAAAAATAAATTTAAATTGGAGAATATTAACAGAAAGATTGGGAGTAAGAGGGGGTTTATAGGTTAAAAGTTAAGGTTTTGAAAAAAAAAAGGAGAGGGAGAGAAACAAGAGTAGAAAAGTTGAGAGTTGAAGGCTACGGGAGAAACGCAGAGTGAAAGAGGCAATCCAAGTAGGGGAAGCCAACAACTTGTGTTATTTTTTCTTTTTGTATGCCTTGCCACACTGTATTTGTTGTATAGATGACTGTAGGTATGAAGCTGAGGTTGCTTTCTATTGTTGTTTGAAGCTTGATTGTTTTCTCTCTTTCTCTTTTCTTCTCTTTATATGTTTGTTTGTGTTTTTTTTTGAAACCTTGGGTTTTATTACGGGTACGTGATTGTATTGCATGCATGGTGCATAGTTTCATCATGTTTTCCTAGTAGTTTTGTTAGTTTTGGGTGTATTATGTTTGGTGCATGAATCATGCTGGTGCTTTGAGTAAAAGCATGCGAGGGCGGCTATAGGTGCGTAATAGGGTCGCGATTGGGTTTATAATCGAGAGAGTTGAGGTATTGGATTGGGGTTGGGAGGATAGACTTTGCATGTGCTTCATCTTTGGTTCTGCAAAAAACCCTAGTCTTGGGTTCAACGTGAGTCTCATGTTATTACAAAAGGAGGGTGTCACGTTATGCAAGATGATTGAGGTGGTTGAAACTCTCGATCTGATGTGATTGGAGTTGTCGTTGGGTTGTACGGAAGCCATGGACGTTCATGGTGATGAATGGTGGAGGCATGTTGCTGTTGCAGAGGTTTCTATGTTCAAAAGTGAGGTTTGATTTCATGCATAGGGTTAAAAAAAATTTCTGCATGGTTTTCCTACTGTTGCATCAGGGTCTTGTTGTTAGTCTTCATGTAGCATGGCCTCAGGTGTGCGTCTCACGGTTGGGTATTTTAGGTTCCATGTTTAGGAGGCAACATGCACATTTGTTCATTTTTATGATAGGGCAGCCATAGGTTGAGAGTGTTAGTATAGGTGCAAACCATATGAATTGAGTTTCTCTTCTTTATGCTTTTGGTTGGTTCCTTTTAACATCATGGTGTGGTTGTATCATGTGGGTTCTAATTTTCTTTTTGTCACTTGATTTTCCTAAGCAAAGCCATACATCGTAATCTCTTGGTAGGGCCCACCGTAGGGAATAAATGGTAAAATAATTAGATAGAGGTGTAGCTATGTATTTGGTTGCCATTTGGAATTTTATATGTTTTTTGTGGTTGAGAATGACTAAATGGTATATGAATTTAGATTTTTCTATTGAGCATGTTGAAAGTGTTGTTGTTTGCGTGAAGAATTTTGGGAGTTAAGTGTTGTATGAGGTTTTTCGTACCTAGAGACCCAGTTATGACTTTTTCGCTTGTGTGAAGCAGTGGAAAGGGGTCCTCTTTGCCTGTGTGAAGCAATGGTAGATGATTGGTTTGAGTGTTGTACTCTCTCGCCTATGTGAAGCAGTGGGGAAGGAAAATATGTTTCACATTATTTCGGCTCTCGTTCCGAGTATAGTGCCCAGTGTGCGATGCATCAACGTTTTTACTCATAATTCCTTAAGGAATAAGGGAGACTGTCTGTATGCGATAGTTGGACACGTTGAACCATCCATTTCTAGGAAACTAGATGTTGTTGTGGGGTAAAAGGTCACGGAAAACAAAAAGCTTGATTATGATTACTATGTTTAAGAATTCTATATGAATGTGATTGTCTGTTTGGTTTGGTATGGTTGTTTGGATGTTGAGGGTTGTGTATCCTAAACAAAGTTTGATTGTGATTGTAATGCTTAAGTTTTTTTACTTGGACGTGATGTTGAGTTTATTTGTCATGTTTATTTTTGGATTTATTGTATATACATCATTGGTTATGGTTAGCTTACCCTTATTTGTTTGTTTGGTGTGTTTGTTGTATGTGCGATGATCGTATAATGTGTGTGTTATATGAGAGCAGATGGTAATGCAGATGTTTCTGGCACAAAATAGACCGCGGAGAGGATGGAATGAACTCAGGGGGTTTATTATTTATTTAGTTGATTTCAATCAAATATTGAAGACTATGAAAATTTCTTTTGTTTTATAGTTGTTAATTGGAACTTTGGTTTTTTTTTTATTTATTATTACCAATGAAGGTTTTGGACTACTTATTTACATTTAAATTATAAATTTTGCATAAGTACATATTTTGAAATAATCATTTTACTTTTAAACGAAACACAAATTTTAGATTCTCGTGACATCCTAAATTAGGGGTGTTACACCTTAGACTCAAGTGAGGATTAAATTGTTAACAAAGACTAATTAAGATAAGAATTACCCAAGCTTTTAACTTTTCTGTTGTGCTTTTATTTTCCTTTTACCTTTGAGATTACATTAAACCAATTAAGCTATATGTAAATGTAGAGAGAATCTACACAATTTGCAGACCATTTCTAAGAAAAAGAAAAGAAAACCAAACTTGCAATTCAAGGGAGGATAAAATAGTGAAACTTGCAGGATTGATTCGTTGTTGAAGTTCTCACACTCTATATCAAAATTTGGCCAAAAAACTTTTGCCATTTAATCAACTCCCTCGTTCAACAACTTTCGTTGTTTTCCCTTTATCCAAGTGAAAGACTCAAGTTAGAAGGGGAAACAAAACCATTACTTGCATTATACAATATATTATAACTGTCTAGTGTAAAACGGATCATAGTTAACTAATGAGACCATACAACAAATGAATCAAATGAGTTATGCATTTCCTAATGTCTCTTGTTGTTAAAGAATACCTATGATTCATTTTTGTGCGGGAATGTATAATTTGAGTGGCCTAAATTTCAGTTAATTTTTAGTATTTCTTACAAGACTGTTTCAACCTAGGTTAGAAAGAATGATGAGGCAAATGAAAATGTAGAACACCAGTAAAATTGAAAAATTAGGTAAATTGAGAAACTGAATTGTCAAAGTATACATACGGATGGCAAACATGGACAACAAAAAGTCATCATACCTGCAAGAAACATGAAACATTCTATCAGAATTGGGATAAATGATCTTGGAATTGAATCCAACAATAGTGAGAGAATTCAACCACTTGAAATCCACGCCTCTGATAGCCATGGGAATTGGTAGAGGGAAAACCCGAGAAGAAAGAAACAAGTTGATACTAAATAACCGTGTTGAAGCAACGTTAAAATGCATTAATAGGATGAGAGTGAAGATTGACATGGGAGTGAAATGTAGAAATGGAATGCAAAGATTGAGAATTGGGAAGAGAAAAAGGTACCCTTCGCGAAGAAGTTGAAGAGAATGCAAACCAAGCCTATGACGTAGAGTACTGAATTAGTATACTGAATTCCTATACTAATTTAATAAATGTTTTGGTTTTTATGAAATTTTATTTGATATTCTAATCTAAAATGTAAACAATTTTAATTATTTCAAAGTATTTGATATTGAAGAAACAACTATCCTCCTAATATTGAATATTTGATAATGTGAATTACATAACGTACCAATGAAAATGAAAACCTACCTATGAAAATGCAAATCAAACCACAATTGAAAATGAAAAGTAAAGAAAAAGCAAGAAAACTTACTTATAAAATCTCAGAACTTATGAAACGTCGAAACACGAGAACCTATAAAAAAAAAATAGACAATTAATATTCAAATGTCAGAACGAGTTTCAATCCATTACCTGTGAAAAAACATAACAATGCGAATCAAAAACATGAGAGACCATGAGAGGGCGAGAGATAGGTGAGCGAGAACAAGAAGAAAAGAGGGCAAAAACAACAAGAAACCTGAGTGAGATTGAGCCGTTGAGATCAGAGTGAAGATGTGAAATCGTTGCCAGATCAACGAAAGATTGAGGAGACTATGTGAAAATGTGAGAGGAAAAGTTGATAACGACGACCTATGACTCCAATGCAACAAAAACGACGATCTATGACGAGGGAAATGAGAGTATACAAAAATGTTGATTTGCTACAAATTTTTATTAAACAATTTAAAAATATAGTATTACGCAGCAAAATTGATAAATATAATTATTGGATTTTCAAACATAATTTTTTATGAAAAATTTTGTTATAAGTTTTCTGCAATTTATAATACTATTATTAATTCAAAAAATTTGAAGATATCAATTTTGATTTGTTGGAAACAATTTTTTACAAACATTTTGTGAGTATTACCTGAAAAACAAAATCTAAAAAAATTATAAATATTTTTTGTAGAAAATATTTTATTATAAAAATTGAAAATATTTTTATGAATAATTTTTATCAAGAAAATTTGTAGGTAATAGAAATAAACATTTATTTAAAATATAATTTATAATAATATTTATTTAAAAAACGTTTCTGTAATTATAAATTTAATCTATAGTAACATTTGTAATAACTATAATAAAAAAAATGTTACTAAAAGCATAAAAAAGTGTAATGACCTATAGTTTTTAAAAATGATACAATATAACTGTTAATATTCTTTATACTAACATTTAAAAAAAAATGTAACTAAAGTATATAAAGTAACATTTTTTAATAAATGTAACTATAAAAATGTTACTATAGCTTGAAAATGTTGCAGTGAAATAAGCTTGCATTATTTGATTGATCAGAAGTTACTCGATACTCATAACTAAACTGAAATTGCAACCAAACTTACACAGTACAATGAAATAGTGAAAAATGCCCCCAAAACCAAACCAATATGAGAAAAGCAAAGAACAAGCACCCATTTATAAACTTGACTAGCATCAGTGTTGAATGATGAAAGCTTGAAAGCTTGATATTGCATACACTGTCCAACACTACAAATTACTTCCCATAATAGTATGAAAACACTATCATCTCTTCTTTTACCCAAAAAAATGGACCAAACTATACTTTTCAGTATGAACCCCATCCAGAATTCTCAACACTGATTTCCGGAAGAGTGAAAGCAAAGTTTGGTTTTGGTTGAAACCATCCAAGCTGTTCTACCAGTTTCTTCATCTGTGCACCAGCTAAATAAGTAAGCAGTGAAGCCAATACTCCAGAGGTTACATAGAATGTCACAGTTTTGAAGTATGTCATGAAAGTTTTGTTGGTTATTTGGGTATGAGCTTTGGCAATGGCAAGGAATGTGATGCAAATGAGAGAAGCTCCTGCAACTGCTGCAAGCTTCATATCCTTGTCATCACTCTCACCAAATGAGAAGCCATACACTAATGGCGGCACTAACCCAAATATAAGGAATGATAAGATGGCAAAAAATGCATGCAGATAGAAATTGTCCCTGTTTCCCAGTAGTTCATAATACTTGTCAACTTCTGCATTATTTGTTTCACTTTCTTCTTCTTCTCTTGGTTTTGAAGCTTTCAAATCCCTAAGCTGTATGCATGCATAGGAACACTTAGTTTCATGTTTTAGGGTCGAAGATAGTCAAAAACAAAAATGTTTGTTTCAGTAGGATTTTGTAGAGAAAGATGCTACAGTAAATATGTGTTCTTATATTGACAATAAAAAATGAAAACAAAACTGTAATTTTATTTATTGTGTGATGGTTAAAAATGTTAACCTGCAATTGTACTTGTGGTTTTCCAAATTATAAATTTGTTTTAGTCTCTCAAAAAATTAAAAAAAAAAAACAACTTTAATCATTAAATATTAAATTTAAAATACTTTTTTTTAGATTAAAAATTGAGAGTTTATAAGTTAAGGAAATACAGCAATAAAAAATTAACAAAAACTTACATTATGAGTCAAGACTGTAAGCCCACCAATCAGATTTGCAATACCCAGAGCAACAATACTCACTGCAAACACAATATGTGAAGAAAAAACATATATAATCTTGTTACCACAACTTCTGGTCAATGATATCATATAATTTCAAGTATTAAAATGAGTTTTTGTATAAATCAAAATTAATTTAAATTAAATTCTTATTTATTTTCGTAAAAGAATGAATTAATATATAAGGAATACTTGGGTGATTCAATATATAAACTAATTTTAAAGTATGAACAAAATTATTTCATTTTTTATACTACTGAGAAAATTGTTATTATTTTATTCATTATAACATCCACATTACCCTTTTCATTAAAATAACGAATAGATCACAGTAAGAGAATATGGGATTGTTCATTCATCCGTAGTGGACTACTTACATTAGTTATTATATAATTATTTTCCAAACGAAACAGTATTATTAATTTCAAGTAAATTAATGCATGATTGAGATGCAACCTATATATATTCAGTCCAAAGAAAAATTAAAATGCAAAAGTATTTATTTCATACCTGTGGCAGCATCAGCACTTGCTGCAGATGTTACAACACTGAGGCTTGCCAATAATTCAGCCAAACCACCATACACTATGCTTTTAAGAACTTCCCAACCCTTTCTACTTCCTCTTGTGATGATAGGTTCTGGAACTGTATCAGATGGATCTGTTACAGCAACGGTTATTTCTTCAGAGTCTGGTTCTGAAATTCACCCAAAATACACCATAATCAATATAATGTTACAGCAAATTAGAGTAAATATACATATACAAGAATTAAATATAATTTTTCTTTTAGATCTAAGACATATTTTGAACCGTAATATATAAATAAATACAAATTTTACTTTATAAGTTGAATTTGTAAAATTAAACTATGTTTATAATTTACGATAATAATATATCGTCTGAGATTTATTTTCTGTTATTTGTTATTAAATAACATGTTAATATTTGTTGGAAGTCCTACATCGATTAGAGATAAGGTCAATTCACAATATATAAGTGGATGCAATCCTCATCTTACAAGTCGATTTTGTGAGGTTGAGTTAGGTTTAAAGCCCACTTCTAACATGATATCAGAGTCAAGTTAGAGTCTATCCTATCAAACTTTCTTGGACATTCTGTTCCATCCGATATCGAACCGCTAACGGACTGCCTACTAATTTCTTGTCCCACGCACGAGATGACTTACAGGCCGAAACCGATTTTGTGAGGTTGAGTTAGGCTTAAGACCCACTTTTAACAATATCTAGTATGACACTTATGTATTGATTTTATCATTTATGTGTGAACAACGATTTATAAGGTATAATAATTTTCAAAATTATTATGAGTGGTGTCTACATCATATATATTATGACAATTAGTTTCTCACACTATGTTAACATTTTTATTATGTTATTTATGCATCGTTTTCTCTGGTGCAACTAGCCCTGGCTGCTAGAATAAAGAACTATATATTTAGTCGCCATCTCATTCATCCTTTCTTTGTCATTATGGAAATTTAGAACATTTCAGTTAATATTAACTTCATAATTTGTTATTTTAAAGTTGAAGTGACAAAGTTTTTGGACTTCAGTAAACTTGCATTACCATTACAAAAGGTGCACTCTCTATTCTTAAGAATTGTGTTTTTAAAATTTACCTAGAATGGAATTGAAAAAAGTATCATTATTTAATTAAAATTATAGGGTTTATTAGCTCAACCAACAAGAAGTCAATTAATTGTGATGATTAGCTAATTCCGAAGTCAATGGTTGTGTCCAATTGCTCAAATGATTAATTTAAACACGAACTAATAAATAGATTATCAGCTTAAATCTGTTGACTTTTACATCATTTAAAAAAGTATAAATTCCGATTATTATAATTGATTGATGATACGTAAGTAAAAAAATGAAAAATAGTGTGATTATTAAGTTCTCATTACCTCCAGAAGGTCCTGATACAAACCCAGTGAAAAATTCCTTGCCTGATCAACAACAAAGAAAAGAAAAAGTCTAAGTCAATGATAATATTTAATATCAATTAAGCACTTAGGTAAAGTATTAAATCCTAGAACGTGTATTCTACTTCTGAGTATTTTATACGCGTTTTGCTGTTTAATTTCACATGGTTTCAACAACTGAAAATATATTTAATTAAGTTGCCGGATCTGATTAATCATTTTATATATATATATATATATATATATATATATATATATATATATATATATATATATATATATATATATATATATATATATATAACTAACTAAA
>Ga0214544_1008199_pt1 | contig 17622 bp, 5 predicted proteins | sample CNSS3metaG_FD_160074 | JGI IMG/M metagenome (GOLD analysis project Ga0214544, IMG submission 160074) | Root nodule microbial communities from cowpea collected in UCLA plant growth center, Los Angeles, California, USA - CNSS3 | ecosystem: Host-associated > Plants > Roots > Nodule | place: USA... | reverse complement strand
AAATAATAGAAATATTCAAATGTGAGACATAAAATTTTTTAATTAACATACATATTTTGAACATAATTACATAAAGATTATGATAAGATGAAAAATATAATTGAAATGCAAATGAGTTTCATGACAAACCAAATAATTAGAATAAATAAAAAATATATTATATATATATATATGGTTATTTAATTAATAAGTAATATTTTAATAATTTAAACGGGGACGGGTAATATGGCGGGGATATGTACATCCCCATACCCATCCCCATACCCAATTGAAAAAGTCGGGGATTCCCCATACCCATACCCATACCCAGTCAATGCGGGGATTTCCCGTCAAAACGGGGACGGGTTCGGGCAATACCCACGGGGACGGGTTTATTTGCCATCTCTAGCTGGTATTTTGACTTGGACCCGTGAGGGGTTACTTGCAGAGAAGACTTTGACGATCAAGTCAGCCAACAAATTCTCAGAAAGTCAAATCTCATGATTAAGAGATTAATGAGAAAGTCAAATCTCATGATTAAGAGATTAATGAATGCGTACCTGCCACGTCATGGGATGGGCCCTTGTTTGAGTCGCATGTGGGTCTGGGCCAGGCCCAGACCCCTTAGCTTGATCATAGTTGGCCTTAGGGGCTTTGCTAGTAATGCTTTAAGTCTGTAAGGGTCGTTAGGTTCTCGTTTCATCTTTTGAACTAGGCGGCTTAGGCCGTTTACTCTTGTTCGTTTTGGATTATTTGATAACTGCTTGCATGTTTGCGAGACTTTATGTGGGCAATTTTTTATGGTATAGTTGTGTTAGGCCGCCTAGGTGCAGTACATTAATCCCCCAACCTTTGTCGGTAGAGAAATAGCGACAAAGGGTGAAAAGTGTGAACGTTTTGGTTAGGCCGTCTAGGTGCAATACAATAACTATATATAATTATAACACTTAAATATAATTATTTATCTAAATATAGTAATTATTATATTAATTTTCTTAATACAAGTTAAAATAACACATTGACCCCTTACCTACGCATTACCAAGGTTAATTAATGATTTTTCTTAACTAATTTGTATGTTGTATCTATTTTGTACGAGATTATATACTACTACCATACTATCATATGTCTATATTTTACTTTAAAAACGTGCATTGACATCTAATTTTAATATAATATATAACTAAAAATTTTAATTGTAAATTTTAATCATACACCAATATTGTTTAATATACATCTCTAATCATTATTGTGTCTATTTTATAATTTAAAACAAATAAATTCATATCTAATTTTTTTTAATTTTATTATTATTATTAATATTGGTATTATTATTAGTGATATTATAAGTATAATCTATTACTATTTATATACCATTACATTAGTTTTAAAGAAATCAATATTAAAATTATATTATTTACTTTTAATTAATTTATTATAAAAATATCCTCATTATTAATTATTTAACTTTTTTTATATTATCTAATTATATATTTAAATATTATATTTATATATATAATTATAACACTTAAATATAATTATATAAATATTTTTTAAATACAATAACAATTAATTAATTTTCTAAACATAAAATAAAAAAAAATAAAAACAAAGACACATGCGTATGCACGGTCAAGACCTAGTTTTGTTAAAAAAATAAATAATTAAGAGATCCGATAAGTATATGCTCAGGCAAAGAAGTCTTCCATATTTTGATGGGTGTGGTGTGTGACACTAGGCCCCTCGTGGATGTATAATGGGATACCTAGGATAGTATCATGTCCTAAATTTCTAATATTAAACACGGAATTGGAAATTTAGAAATTTTAACTTAATGATTGAGAGAAGAAAAAATAAACACAGATACGCGTATAAATAAATAGATAGACAGAGGAAAATAGGTAGATAGATAGGAAGGTAGTTAGTTAGATAGCTATATTAAATAAATTCAATGATATGACAAGTTAAGAAAAAAATATAACTATCTCAATTTTATAGGCGAATGCTTATGAGGGTTGAGTTCGATAAATTCATACTTAATTATATTATTAAATGAATTATGATCTCGATAAATATTAGTTAATGTTTATTATATTTAGAGAAAAAAATTCTCCACAAATATTATATTGTTGTAATTGATGATATATTTATTGTATTCTAAAATAAGTTAAAAAATAATAAAACAATTATATTTTAATGTTGTTAAAAATTAAAATATAATTAAAAGTAAGAAATTTAAATTATAAAAAAATAAATATTATTTATTATTTGTTATTTTAATAAAGAAGATAAAAGATAATTAACACAATATTGTCAATATTAAAAAAACAATATTTTATTTTCTATTAACTTTTTAAAATTTAATTATATTTTCAGTAACATTAAAATATTAAAAAAATATTGTTTAGTTATTTTTTTTTCATAAAATAAATAAATTACAAATATGTAAAATTTATAAATATTTTTGTTCACTAAATAAAGTAAAAGTGGACATTAAAATTATAGTTTATTTAATATTATATTTATTTATAATTTTTTATAGAAATTAATATTTATTAATTATTTCTTAAAGAATATCTTAAGACATTGATTAACAAAACCTTATATATATATATATATATATATATATATATATATATATATAATATTTATTTTTGATAAATTTAAAAATAAATGTTAATCCATTAACCTTTAACTGTCAATTTATTTAAGGAATATATTAGCATTTATGATGAACATTTTAATAAATTTATTCTGATGTTTTATCTAAATACAGTAAACATTAATTTAAATACAGTAAACATTAATTTAAGTTTGTATTTTGAGTTTGAAAGTTTGAAGCGGATTTTATTGGAATGCAGACTTATAAAGTTTTATGAGTCATATAACAATATAAAATATTATGAGTCATATAATTATTATTGTGAAAATATAAGAGATATAAAATATATGAGATATGAAATATATGAGATATGTTATTGGAGGAACTTGTTATTTTATTTATTAATATGAATGAGTTGAAATATTTTTTTTATTTATCATCGGATCAGGTAAATCAAACTAAATGCGTGTTCTTCATCTTTTGTCGCATCTTACACAATGGTCAATTAACAATCATATGTGAATGAATTGAAAATAATTGTCACCGGACTTTAGGTGATCTTTTCTGAAAATAAAGTCACAAAATTATTGATCCAAGAATTTTCTCTTTCCAAATACGGATTTAGGCGAGATGTAAAATTAAATGAATACAGACTTAAACGAATATTTACTATGTGTTCACAAATGAATAGTCCTAATTTTCGATTTCCAAATTCTAATTTTTATAATAATAAATAAAATTAAAATACTTTAATGTCATGATTTAAATTTTAATTTAAAACTAGTTAAGATTTTTCTTTCTCGTATTATCTTGAACTGCTATCTTTTATCGTCATAAGTACGCATGAATATTTTTCAAATTAACCAGTGATTTGCGATCCAGTTCTACATTTATATTAAAAAACAACTTTAGAGGAAATAAAAAATGAAAATAATGTTTGATCTATAATTAAATAATAATAGTGATATAAAATTACAAATTCTGGTGAGAAAAATATTTTTATATTTAATCCATCCTGTTCTAAGCCGAAGATTGCGGGAAGGGTGGCAGCACATTTTCTTTCCCTCAACGGCGGCTGGAAACAAAAAACTGTTTGGACTAAAAAGTTTCAAAGAACTGCAAATTTCACGATTGAAATGTCAAGATGCAACTCATCAAATTCAAAAAACAAAAAATCAAATGACTGCGAGATAGCAACGTATTAATTGGAATATTACGAGAATATTAATACATTGGAATAAATAAATAGTTAAATATATTTTAGTTTTTAAATTATTTCTAAAAATTATGTTTGTCACTAAAATAAATATATTGTAATTCATTTAAACATTTAACAAAAGTCACTAAATACTCATCATAGTCTATGTTCCACTCATTGAGTTCATCCCTTTGCTAAACGTAACCAAAAGTCAACATACGGTGCCCCTTATGCTTGTTCACATTGACAGACACATGGATTTGGGTAGAGTAAATGGAACAACTTGAGGTGATAGACAGTGAATTGTGGTGTTATTTATTGTGAGGGAATGATAGATAAAAGTTAATGAATTTAAATGGAAAGTTTGTGAAAGATGTTATTGATATAATAAATTAAAAAAAAATATAAGATTATACATCTATTCTTGTCGTTAAAAATAATATAAAATAAAGAATTGTTGGACTAAAATTAATTTAAAAAAGATGATTATGATTAATATTTAAATTAAAAATTAATGGATGTAATATTGGTATTAAAAAAAATCCTTTAACATTTTAATTTAAAAATAATGTTCAAATTAAATTAAAATAAATTTTTAATAATTATTTTTCTAATTAAAAAGAAGAATAAATACAATTAATGTCAACAAAATTGGTTGAATGGATAATTTTATATATATATATATATATATATATATATATATATATATATATATATATATATATATATATATATATATACCAAAGGTCATTCAAATTCATTTAATTTTACTGAGAATTAATGGAGAAAAAACATATATAACCTTATGTAATAATATCGACATGAAAAAATTTAATTATGCTATAAATTTTTTTATTAAATTTCATATAGAATAAAAAAAATTAATAAATATACACCATTTTAATTACATAATTATTATTATATATTTATACACACAAATATGTATTAATTAGATCTAATAATCAAATAGTCATTGTATTCATCCCATAACAAACTGAATATAAACTCTAAACACAAATTTAAATTAAAAACACAATCTTATATCAATTTTAACAAACAACCTTACACTAATTTACATAATCATATATGAAATTATTTAAATTTTTTATTTACCTGGTGAAGATTTATTTACCAATCCACGAAGCCAATCAAATCTTTCACACCACCTAAGCAGATTCACCGGAGCTCAACCTCCGCGACGCGTGGTTAGAGATGATAAATAAATTTATTCTTTAGATATTATTCGAATTTGTTTCTATTTTGATAGGAAATTTTCGTATTAATTGGGTATGGATATGGGTATGGAAAATCCCTAACTTTTTCAATTGGATATCGAGATAGATATAGGGATGTACATATCCCGCCATAATACGCATCCCCATCATATCTCTGTCTCCATTTAAATTATTAAAATATTCATAATTAATTAAGTAACCATATATATATATATATATATATATATATATATATATATATATATATATATATACTTTCTAGTTTTTATTTCTTCTAATTATTTGATTTGTCATGAAACTCATCCGCATCTCTAATATATTTTTGGGATCTTATCATAACCTTTATGTAATTATGTTAAAATGATATATGTCAATTAAAAAAAAGTATGTCTCACATTTGAATATTTTTAATATTTTTATTTATTGTATATTTTCCTTTTACATGAGAATGTTTAATACTCTGAATTTAAGTATTTAATAGCATAAATCTTTCATTTACTAGGTAATATAAAAAAAATCTTTACTTCTTATTATTACTTTTTGTTTCATTTGAAAAACTCTTTTGTTTCGTTAAAATAATTTTTGTTTTTTCTCAACCATTGAGTATATATGTTGGTATTTGAAAAGTTTTCTTAGATCTCTAAGGTATTATTCATATTATCATACCCTTAATTATACATTTATTTTTTTTGTGCGATTTCTTTCAATAGTCTCTCAAATTGTTCATAAGACTCACATTTGTTAGTTTTTTAATATTTTTATTTGTTGTTTATTTTCATCATGTAGAATACTATTTTGATATATTTTATCTAATTTATTTTTTATTTTCTAACTCATTATCAATCATATTATAATATTTTAACTATAATTGTATAAATAACTTTTATTTACTACAATATAAAAATTTAATATAATTGTCATGAATATTTTTTTATCACCATCCACCGAAGTTCAAAAAATACAAGATCTATGTTAAAATTTTATTATTATGTTTATTATTTATTCTTTGCGTCATTTTGATCAAGTGATGTAAAATAACTTTTATTAGTGTATAAAAAAGAGATTCATTAGAATTTAAAATATATTTTAATTTGAATATTTGTTTTCCTTTTATATATTTTTTAAAAAAAAATTAAACATTATCAACTAGGTTTCATTAATGTTTGCAAATTTAATAAACGTTTTGGTTCTCATGAAATTTTATTTTGTATTCTAATCTAAAAAGTAAAAAATTATAATTTATTTCAAAGTATTTGACATTGAATAAACAATCATCCTCCTAATGTTGAATATTTGAAGTGCTGGTTTTTATAAAAATGAATTAAAATGAATTAAAATTAATATTGAAGTAGTAAGAAAACGGGTACGAGTATGGGTATGAGATTATACCCGTTACCCGGTAGAGATGGGGATGAGACAAAAATTTGATACCCGTTGGATTTGGATATAGGGATGTGGATGAATTTTTTCTATAAGGATGGGTATGAGATAGCGAAACTCGTCTCCGCCCCGTTGTCATCCCTACTCGGGGCGAAACTTTGAACAAAAAATTAAGGATGTTAAATTAAATTTTTTATATTCAAATATTTTTTTTCTAATAAAAAAAAATATTCATTTCCTATTTTCAAGTCGTCTACTCAAAATAAGCACATATGATAGTAGAATCCAAAATAATATAACCATCATATCATAAAATAACATTAAAAATTATCATTAAATGTGGAAGATTACTAAGCATGAAATAAAGTAGGGATGGCAATCGGGCCGGTCCGGCCCATTTAGGCCCGCCCCGCATAAGTGTGGGCCTGCGAGCCAACCCACTTTTTTTTATTATTTTTTTAAATTCTATTGGAAGTCCTACATCGATTAGAGATAAAGTCAATTCACAATATATAAGTGGATGCAATCCTCACCTTACAAGCCGGTTTTGTGGGGTTGAGTTAGGCTTAAAACCTACTTTTTGTAGGGTTGAGTTAGGCTTAAAACCTAATTTTGACTCACTTTTAACACAATTTTGAACCGAATACTGACTTATTATTTTATATGTGTTGGGAACCGAATTCTGAATTTGTTTTTTTTTTTTTTAATTTTTTAATTTTCATTATTTTAAAAGAGAAGGAAGAAAAGTAAAAAAAAATGTAACAATTATAATAAGTTAATTTAGTATTTGATGTAAATTTTTGAGATAATAGTATTAAAAAAAGTATAATTATATTGTTAAATAAAATAATTTGATTATTATTTTATTGTTGAGTAGAAAAATTAAAAGTGATGTATCATTATTAAAAATAAAAATAAATAAATAATTGAATGAAAATTTGTTGTTGAAGAAAAAAATATTCAAATAAAAATAAAAATTAACTTACACTTAAATATTTTGTATTTTTTAATTACTTTACTTTTCCATTTCTTTTTCTTTGATATTTCAAAACAAAATTAACTATACAATTTAAAAATTCTATTTTACAACCTCCAACCATAAATATAAATATAAATTTATTGTTAATCTAATAAATACATAATTCTTTCTAAAGCTATAATTTAAAACTACAAAAATTTCAAATAAAAAACTATAGTTTTGCATCAAAATTTTGTTTTTTTTAAAAAGTAAACGAAAATTAAAAAAATAATAAAACCAGTTCAGAATTCGATTTAACTGGTTTCAAGAAAAAAAAAGTGCTGTCATATTGCAAGCCTCTCATAGTCGAATTCCTAACTCCAAGAAAATCAGGTATATTGATAAATAATATATATTAGGATTAAAAAAGGACATGTGTGCTAGTGAAAAAAGAAAAAAACACAAAATAAAGGTTGGGAACCGAATTCCCATCCAAAACCATGCTAACGTTGGTAAATATGAAAAACAATAAACAGTGTGCATATGTTTATTTTTTTTAAGTTTATCATCATGAATATTGACATCCGATTAATAATATATATATATATATATATATATATATATATATATATATATATATATATATAAAACTAATTTTAAAATCTGTTATACATATAATAGATATCGATATGTATATATCTTTTTTCTTTTCTTTTCTTTTATTTATTTATTTTTTAATTTAATTGATTTCGAAAGATTATTTATTTTTATATATAGTATCAAATTAAATTAAACATATAGATAAATATATATTAATATTTTATTTTATTCTTAAAATTTATATTAAACAAATTAAAAAATTAAAATATAAATAAATTTTAAAAAATTAAGAGTAAAAAAAATAATACAAAAAAGATAAAGTAAAAAAATTAAAGAAAAAGGACATTTTTTTATATATATATATATATATATATATATATATATATATATTTTTTTTCTTATATCTTTCTTTTATTTTTTTTTTAAATTAATTTTATAATTTATTTATTTTCTATATATTATATTAAAATATATTAAACATATATATATATATATATATATATATTAATATATAATTTTATTATATTAAAAAAATTAAAAAATTAAAATATAAATAAATTTTAAAATATATTAACATTAAGAAAAAAGTATATATATATATATATATTTCTTTTCTTAAAAATGATTTTTTTAATTAAATTTATTTCAAAATCTTACTTATTTTTCATATATCATATAAAATTAAATTAAAAATATATATAAATATATATTAATATTTTATTTTATTCTTAAAATATACATTAAACAAATAAAAATTTAAAATATAAATAAATTTTGAAAAACTTAACATGAAAAAATAAATAAAAAGATAATATTATATATATATATATCGGATGTTAGAAAAAAAAAAACTTTGAAATGGATAAATTAGATAGTAAAAAAGTAATTACTCGTCGTGAGGGACAAAATGAAAATTTAAAATTTGTTTAGGATGCAGAAGCAAGTGTTTGGAGGTGGAGGGAGAACTCCCAACATGGTAAGAGAAAGGCTTTGAGACTATGGACTACAAACAAAATGATGGTATTCTTCTATGAAATTATGATAAATGATGGAGGGTTCTTTCGTAAAACCATACGTACAATTAGTGACTTGCATTAAAGATCCTATCCGAACAAGGATTCAGGTTATAAATATCGAAAAATTTATCTGGACATCAATATTTCTAAATAATTATCAATGACGCTAACTTTTCATAATAAAATATTATTATTTAAATAAAATATTAATTTATACGAGTAGAGTACAGGTATCAGACTACCACCTTACTATAAATATATGCAAATGAACATGTAAGCCAACTTGCCTTAATCATGATGATCTACGTTCCCTTTCTCTTGCTCTCTTGTTTCCTATTTCATCATTTTCATGCCATTCTATGTGACAGTAACACAGACAGAGAAGCCCTTCTTTCTTTCAAATCTCAAGTCACTGACCCTAAAAATGCTCTCTCTGGCTGGTCCACAAACTCCAATCACTGCAACTGGTACGGTGTCACATGCTCCAAACTTGGAAACAGGGTCCAATCTCTGAATCTACCAGGACTTTCCCTCTCTGGCAAACTGCCCCCTCACCTTTCCAACCTCACTTTCCTACACTCACTTGACCTTTCCAACAACACTTTTCATGGTCAAATTCCCCAATCATTTGGCAATCTTTCTTCTCTAGAGGTTCTTTCCTTGGCAAGGAACGCTTTGGAGGGTGAGATTCCAACTGAACTTGGTAATCTCCGCAATCTTTACTTTCTTCAAATCTCAGTAAACAATTTCTCTGGCAACTTTCCCACTTCTATCTTCAAAATCTCTTCCTTAGTCTATTTATTCATGACACGAAACAAGCTTACAGGTGAGTTACCACAAAATTTTGGCCTTCTTCTTCCAAATTTAAAGAGTCTATACCTGGCAACCAATATGTTCGAAGGGGTAATTCCAAATTCCATATCCAATGCCTCACATCTTCAAGAGATTGACCTTTCTAACAATAAATTTACTGGACCCATACCTCTATTCTACAACTTAAACCTTACCCGCTTCGCTCTTGGTAATAATTTTTTCTCTTCCACAACCTCGTTAAATTTTCAGTTCTTTAATTCCCTTAGAAACTCCACCCAGTTACAAATTGTCATGATCAATGATAACCTTTTGGCTGGGGAGCTTCCCAGCTCTGTTGCTAATCTTTCCCGGAATCTCGAAGATTTCTGTGTAGCTAATAATTTTCTTACTGGTACCATTCCTCGAGGAATGAAGAAATTCCAAAATCTCATATCCTTGTCTTTTGAAAACAATTCTTTCACTGGAGAGTTATCATCAGAAATAGGAGCACTAAATACTCTACAGCGACTTGCGATACACAGCAACAGATTGTCTGGGGACATTCCAGATATTTTTGGCAATCTCACAAATCTCTTTATCCTTACAATGGGAAATAACCAACTCTCGGGTAGAATTCACCAAAGTATCGGACAATGCAAGAGATTATCTTTTCTTGACTTGAGCATGAATAGACTTGGTGGGACCGTATCAAATGAGATTTTTCAACTATCTAGCTTGAGAATGTTGAATTTAGCAGGAAACTCTCTCCAGGGTCCGTTACCTCCTATGGTGGGAAACATGGAACAGCTTGAGACCTTGTATATTTCTGACAACCAGCTGTCAGGGAACATTCCTGAGAAAATAGAGAACTGTTTGAGCTTGAAGTGGGTAACGATGGCAAGAAACAGATTCAATGGTTCGATCCCAACAAATATTGGGAATTTATCATCCCTTGAGACTTTGGATTTATCATTAAACAGTCTCACTGGTCCTATTCCTCAAAGTTTAGAAAAGCTCGAGTATATGCAGAAATTAAATTTGTCTTTCAACCATTTGGAAGGGGAGGTTCCTACGAAAGGTCTTTTTACGAACCTTACCAAGTTTGATCTTCGAGGTAACAACCAACTCTGTAGCCTTAGCAAGGAAATTGTACAGAATTTGGGACTACTCCCGTGTTTTGTTGGAAGAAAGAAAAGAAAAATCATACTCCTTACCATACTTGCAGTGGTTGGTGCTATTGCTTTGTTCATTTCAGTGCTCTTTCTGTTTTGGACAATGAAGAAGAAAAGAAAGGAGAGGAAAACCCTTGTGTCATCTGACCCTTTCATGGGGTTGTCTAAAAATATAACTTACGGTGATATTCGGATAGCTACAAACAATTTTGCAGCTGAAAACTTAATTGGAAAAGGGGGTTTTGGCTCTGTGTACAAGGGAGTGTTTAGCTCCAACACTGGTGAAACCGTGACCCTTGCTGTCAAAGTCCTGGACCTGCAACAAAGCAAAGCGTCTAAGAGTTTCAACGCGGAATGTGAAGCTTTGAAAAATGTAAGGCATCGGAACCTGGTGAAGGTTATCACCTCTTGCTCCAGCCTTGATTATAAAGGCGAGGAATTTAAGGCCATTGTCATGCAATTCATGCCCAATGGAAACTTGGACTTCAAAATACACCCAGGAGATGAAGAGTCAGGCTCCCTTCTAACCTTGATGCAAAGATTGAACATTGCAATCGATGTTGCTTCTGCTCTGGAGTACTTGCACCATGACTGCGATCCACCAATAGCACATTGTGATCTGAAACCTGCCAATGTCCTTCTAGATGAAAATATGACTGCACATGTTGTAGATTTTGGATTGGCAAGGTTTTTGTGTCAAAACACATCAGAGAAGCAGAGTAGCACTCTAGGACTGAAAGGATCAATTGGCTACATAGCCCCAGGTACACATTAACACTTTGCTTTCTATTAATACTTTTGCTTTGTAGTTTCCTTTTACATGCTATTTGTGCATAACTGACATACACGAACCTATATCTGGCTCTAATAACACTAGTGTGATATGTTTCAGAATATGGTTTTGGAAGCAAGGCTTCAACTGAGGGCGATGTGTACAGTTTTGGGATCCTACTGCTAGAGATGTTCACAGCCAAAAGACCAAGCGATGAAATGTTCAAAGAAGGGTTAAGCCTCAACAAATTTGTCTCAAGCATGGATGAGAATGAAGTAGTGAAGGTTGCAGATCGAAGGCTCATTGAGGATTATGAATGTTCAACACAAAGCTCAAACAGTGATGATGGTAGCAGTGGCTTTGACAGCAACACACATTGGATGCATAAAGCTGAAGAGTGCATCGGTGATGTGTTAAGAGTTGGTCTGAGTTGCGCAGCTGATCAACCCAAAGAACGATGGAATATGAGAGAGGCCTTATCAAAATTGCATGCTATTAAGCACTCTATGCTCGCTTTCTGAACTAGGCCTCAAGCCCAGATGCAATCGATGTGGCCCAAAAAACAACATTTATCAGAATCAGATAAATAAGTATTTAATAAATTGCACTAGTCTCTCGTCATACAGTGTTTAAATTGTACTGTTTTTCATTTTCAAAATTATACTCCCTTCTCTTAAGAAATTAGTATATGTTAAACGTGCTATATGAGGAAATAAAAGCTCTGGTGAGCTATTTTGGAAAAGAGAGATGTTAAAAATTATTTTACAGACTTTTCTGCAATTATATAATGCATAAGGGTTTCTTCAGATTAAAGAACGATGGAGCATGAGAGACGCCTCATCAAAATTGCAAACGATTAAGCACTCTATTTCTGTCCTTTGAACTTTAGTCTCATCACAACTACATGCCTCCTGCAGTCTTTTAAAAGGAAAACAATCACTGAAAAGTAATGTACTTACAGAAATATAGATATTATAGATGTAGTATAATATCTATATTTTAAACTATGTCGTCCACTTTCTCTTCTTTTTCTTTTAAATACAAAAGTTTGCTTTTGTTATAATATTTTCATCCTTTAATGAGTTGTGAAATGGTAGATATTGGTGTGAAAATATTTTTACTTCTGGGATTTCTGCATGCAAGCATCGAGGTGTTGTCATTTTGGTATCCGCACACACACAGTTATCATAGAATATGTGTATATAAATTTATTGGCTGCAATTCAGGTCTAGCCACTAATTAGTGGTGACACACATAACAGTAGTACAAATGATTCGCCGAAATTAAGTACATGAACATGTCATCATGTATTATTTTCCTATCTTCTACTCTTGCACACACATGCATATCGTCACTAAAAGTAACTTTTATGACTCCTGATGAAATAATAGAACTAAAGAACGATAGTGCAATATTTCAGGCACAGTGAACTGTTATGCATCAGTTTATCGCTTTCTTCATGGTTTTGGGTTATATCCTCCACCACCAGGATATGATCCATATGCTGGTGGTAATTCATATTGGAATAGTCTTCTCCCTGCACCGTATAAAAGGAGAATATAAATAAATAATTGAGTGGAAGTGAAAGAAGAGATTGTGAAACTAACAGCAACATACCGAGTTTAATAGCAGGTTGGTCAGCATTTGCCATAGAGAACATGAATAAAACTATCGCTGCAACAGCAACAAATGTCATGAATTTGGAGGCACCATAGATGGCCATTTTAGAAAAATATATCTGTGTAGCTTATTGCAAGTTTGAGGATGGAAGTTTATGACTTAAGGAGTTGGTATTTATAGAGATGAAGACAGTGATGATCTTACAAACGTGATCATCCCGTCTCTGACAATTTCTTCACCTAACCCTAATTATACCTCATACGTTGATCCATCTGATAGATTAATAGTTACAACTGCTTATTTAATTCAACAACTTGAAACGTGATAATTAATAATAGACAGAGCAGCAGCAACAGGAGGAAAAGAAAAAAACAGAAAGACCAAGTCAATGTTAAACCAGACGTTGTTGCATGTGAACTTGGCAAAAGCTTAGTATTATTTATGCATATATAATACTTTTCGTGAAGCTAGTTAGAGCATGTTTGCTGAACTTTTCACGAGCTCAACACGTCTTTATTTAAGACACTCCTTTGGTTTGTGTAGGTTTGGATCAAAGTTTACAAATAAAGTTTAATAAAATTTTAAAATAATTAAGTCTCTGTAAAACTGATTTTCCAAACAAAATTTAATGTGCAATCACTCTTTCAATAATATTTAAACATGGCACAAAATTGTATTCTTGATATTGGGAGCATTCCAAGCAGAAAATCAACATAATCTATATTTCTCTTAAACATGAGTACCTACAACAAAGGTAACCTCTAATATTCTTTTAGATTTCGTGTTGACTAAAATGGTATAACTACTATAGAACAGTTGAAAAGTTATTAGTTTGTAATTTCATTGCACTTCTTAAGTTGACAAAGTCAATAGAACAAATTCGCAGTGAAACATAGTTGGATAAATATGATTGTATTATAAATTTTAATTTTAATATATTGTATAAATATATATCAATAAAAGTTGACTAAAGAAATTTTATGTTTCATCCAAGACAATACCATGACTTGAGATAGGCCAAAAATTTCCTATCTTTTCAAACTTCTCCAACTATTGCTAACCACATATCTCTCCAAATTGTATTTTGTTTATCATTAAGAGCGTTGAAGTAAAAATGTAACAATTTTGTCCTAACTTGATTGTGATACAATGAACTTATTCCCAACCATCTATCACACATAAAAAGGAAAGTGTTCAACACTTTCCTCTTAAAGGACGAAGACAAGTCACAAAAACTGTTTTGCAATTAGACTCCTCCTACAAATAATTTAACCTTTGTTGGGAGCTTATCCTAAATAAGTCTAGTAAGGAAAAAAAATATATATATGTATAGTAAATTCTCACGTTAAATCTTAAAGGATCAAGGTTTTAGACTTCAAATTATAAAAAACTGTTGTTATCTTTCATTTTACCAAAAAAAAAGTAACTATTTCTATTAAAAGAAAATAAAAACACAGCATTTGCCAAAAGTCAAAAAAATAATTTACAAAGAATTTTAAAACTAAAATAGTCAATATATTCAACTTGAAAATTTAGTCGTCATAAGGATTGCATGCCGATGACACTGGAAAAAAATGTTGTGGTAGGTCTCTTTTCCAAATTTTATTGCATGACAACGATAGTATTGAAAATTCTGTATATACGACTCGATAGTCTCTCTAGAATGCAAATAAACTTTTGTAATGTACTTTAAATAATTTTACATTTATAGGTATGTAATATATTTTATTTATAAATTGGAATCTACTTTTTAATTCTAGTATATATTTAAATATAATTTTGAATATTAATATTTGAATAATTTTTATTTACATACTAAATCACTTATTTATAGAAATAAGTTTTAAAACTATTACTTTTTATAATTACATAATTACACTTGTATATAACTTGTGATCATGTTTTGATAGAAGAGTTTCAGACCGGAATTTAAATTTAGAATTTAATAAAAAATATTTGACACAGAAATTAAAAATTATAATGTGTTATATTGTAACAATGTTAATTATGTATTTTTTATCTACAATATTAACCGATTTTTGTTTTATTTTTTTTCAAAGTTTGATTTGGTTAGATTTTTATCCTTTCGAGATTTATGAAATCATTCATCAATGACCGATGGATATCAGTGTATTTTCGACGTTGCAAATGGAGTGTAATGTCACCACGTAGAAAATGAAGAATGGAACAGGATTAGAGCTTTGTGCAACATCGAAGAAGACATTGAAGCATTGTTGAGGAGTCTCACCCATAAAATTCCATTCGAGTTGAAGCACCGGTGTTTCGTGTCGTTGGCTTTGTAGAGTTCATATTGGAAAGATAGATAAGAAAAATTGTTTTTAGTGGGAATTGAGTTAATAAATTTGTTTTTTTTTTTTATCTAGGGTTTTACAGGATTTGGGTGAATTATAATGTTGATTGGTAATATAATTTGTAAATCAGTGTTGTAGTCTGATTAAATATGAAAGCAAATATGTGGATCATCTTCAAAATTGGATCAAAAGTTTGTAGTTGTGGGGGAAAGAGTGATACTTCTAAAGGTAACTACTTTGAAAAATAAAAGAAAATTATTTTAGAGACGTAAAAATTGGATACTAAGTTACAAAATGTGTCAGTTTTATTGAAGTACTAATCATAATGGTTTTTCTTATTGCAGTTTGCAAACCAATTCACATCATAATTACTCTGAATGAATGAGTTGAATGGGTTGATGAAAGGAAATTTAAAATTGAAACTAAGGTAGAAACAGAAACAGACAAGAGGAAGTTTATTTTGAAAGGGAAAAAATTATACACAACTTGTTAAAATAGAACAATAAGTTGAAGAGAAAAAGAGAAAAAGAGAAAAGTTGGAAAAAATAAGTTATTTTTGTTTGTTGTATCAAAGGTAAGAATTTTATAAATATCGAAGTACTTAGAGTGTTTCAATCCATACACAAAATTATTCACTTAAAATCAGAAGATAACCAACACCAGTCAATCGGATTAATTAACGTTAAACAAGTCAGTAATCTTGATTAGAGGATCATTGGGCCGTGATTAAGGAACCCTAATCACAGGCCCACACCGAAAACTATAAATAGGGGCCAAAGGTAGGTTGGTGAGGATCTTTAATTCGCATTTATTACGGCAGTTATACTGATACACCGATCGGTTCATCAACTAACTTAAGCATCGAAGCCTTTTAGACAGGTACCCCGATCGTCTGTTCAACCGATCGAGCGAGGAAGTGAATTTCTTGGAGAAGAAGTTATTGCAGTTGCGAGAAGAGGAGATTTCAAGGAGAGGAGTAAGATCGAAGAGGCTCTTAGTAGACTCTTGGTCCCTACACCCGAAACAATAACTATTATTATTAAATATATTATTATTATCAATATCATTCATATGATTATTACTAGCCTAAGTACATGTGTTATCGTGTCTATGCGTAGTTTTTAAATATACATAATATTATACTAGTAGGTAATGATATTATAATGTTATTAAATTAATATAAAAAATAAAACTATATTTATTAAAAATAAAGTGAAACGTAGGAAGAAAAAATGAGAAAATAATTATCGATAAATAAGAAAAAAAAAAAGAAGATAGAAGGCCTTATAGAAAATTTTTAAAAACTAATTGTTAATTTTTAAAAATTTAACAAATAATTATATAATAAACACTAAAATTAGAATGATAAAATATGGATACAAAAGAAAAGAAGAAATCACCTTTATATATAATTATTTATATATAATTATATAGACTAACAACTGGGACTGGAAAAAGTTAATTTAACTGTAATAAACTACAGCTAAGTGAACTATTAAAAACTAAAAAAACTGAACTAATTATACACTAATAATTGATGTGAACCGTAAAATTTTAAAAAAATTGATTGTACTCTTATCTGTTAATTAAAAAATGAATATGTAGCCTTTGATATGGTGAACCTCTAGCCATCTCGCATTTCCATTATAAAACATTAATTTTAAAGGCAAAATGAGATTCTTTTATGCAAACTAATCGGAATGCCCTGCATAATTTAAAAGGCTTGGCTACAAGTAACCTAATAGAGGTCACTACAAGAAAAAATAAATTTAACGAAGGTATTTTATTACATTAATCCGGATAAAAACATCTGATAAATTATTTGTCCAGATTTCAATTTCCCCCCGCTAACCGCTAAATCATCACTAGAGAGAGATCGTGTTCGTCGGAGTTTTCACGAACCCAAAAAACACGGATGAATATCTGAGGTTTCAAATTTTACCAGGGTTTTAAAAAAAAAAAAAAAAAAAAAGAAAATTAAATAAT
>Ga0214544_1008198_pt1 | contig 17624 bp, 11 predicted proteins | sample CNSS3metaG_FD_160074 | JGI IMG/M metagenome (GOLD analysis project Ga0214544, IMG submission 160074) | Root nodule microbial communities from cowpea collected in UCLA plant growth center, Los Angeles, California, USA - CNSS3 | ecosystem: Host-associated > Plants > Roots > Nodule | place: USA... | reverse complement strand
TAATAGAGAGAGGTACAAGTAAAAAGAGTAACTGAAAATAAAAAGATTAAATAGAAGATATTGTTTGATATTGTGGTTATCAATATCTAACAATATCTTAATAATATCAAACAATATCTAACACTTAGTTAAACACATTCCTTCAATGAGCACTATATACTCTCCACTGGGAATGATGACAATGAACAACAAAAAAAGTTTCCTAGAACCATTCACACAAGTGCAAAACCAATAACACATGTTAGCATTTATGTAGGCATGGGTAAGCAAAAACAGTTAAGACTACAATTAAACAATAAATAATGGAACCTTTCTTATTCAGAAGACAAAAACGGGGAACTTGGACTCTCTTTCATTAAACATGACAAAATAATTACATCAAAGTACCATGTTCAAGTATCTAAAAAAAATTACAAATTCATCATGCAATTCTACAACCAAAGTTATCCTAATCCTAAAATATTTTACTTTCACCACTTCCTATTCTTGCCCTCTAAGAAGATTAACCACTTGCTTCATGTTGGGTCATTTCTCGGGCTCACTCTCCACCCGAATAGTAGACACATTGAATTGTTCTTTCACAAAGTTCCCTTTTATCAACCAGCTATGTGAACTTTCCTTTGCTTATTAGAAGCTTGACCCACAGTTATTATTCTCTTAAGCCCACCAGGAAGCTTCTCTATGGGCTTTCTTCCACTGAAGGGTCATGAATGATTCCATAGTTATTTTATTGCCATAGTAATGTATTTGCAAGCTTCTTCAACTAACTTATGTTTGGGTCATTGCCTTTGTTCCATCTTCTTCTGATATAGCCTGCAAAATATGGACAAAATAAAATAATCACAAACTTTCTAACAACTACATTTTCCATGTACTATCACTTTAACATTACAGGAAGGCAAAATTCAGATATTCTGAATGCTATCAACTTTAATATACATGTATGTACATGCTTTTAAACTATGCCCTTTGTGGACTCTATTTTTAAAAGTCAACCACTTTAGATACCAGATGTATAGGACTACAACATATTATATTTATTAAAATACTCATAGTCAAATTTGCTTAATCACATTCAGTTAATTAAGTAAATTTCATTGATTGCGAAATTTCATTGATTGCGAACTATTTGGGTAGTTTGGTGGAAAGCTCATAATGGCATTAAAAAATCCCCCCTTACTACACAAAAATAAAAAAAGAATTGACAAAAAAAAAAGGAAACAAATTAGTCAGTAGAACAGAGAACTCAAGTGCTATAAAATACCATAGAAACAAAATGAAACAATAACTAGAGAAGATAATCCAATAAGGGAAAGTAAAGTATTGACTTAAATAATTTCTTAAAACAAATAGAATCAAATAAAGAGGCATCTTTAGGGTGAAACCCAAAACCCCCACCCAAATAAGCAATTAAAGAGGTGATCTTTAGGGGAAAACCCAAAACCCCAGAAAGTAGAAGCAAAGAAATCATCACTGCACAAGCAAAGGGAATCTAAAATCCGAAAAAAACAACTGAAAATCGCAAAAAATGTGTGGAAAAAAAGGTTATTATTTACTAAACAAAGCTTACTATAGAGTATCAGGAGGCTCAATTACAATGATGCTCCATTCAAACTGTTGGTTTCGTTGACCAAACCGGCAGAAAATTCATCAACGGGGTTCTTGCAAAGATCTGCAAGTAAAAGAGAGATCGATTAGAAAGTCGCGAAGAGTCCACACAAAGAAATCAAACAGACAATGGAGAAAGGAAGAAGAGGTATTGAGTGATGATTCAATCATAACTACATTTTCAGCTATTTTTTTTCAATATAAATAATCATATTATTTTCAAAAATATTCATTTTGTCTTTTACTAATGTGTACGTATCGATTCAAAAGTCATCACAAGCATTTCATTTCATTGTTATGCGATGAGTAACGATATTGTCTTGTTTTGATCTTCACTTTTCTTTTATCAATTTTAAAAAATGAATTTATTCTTTTGTTTTTCATCAATATACCTATTTAAAAAATAAATTTAATATTAAAAATAATTTATCATAATCTAATCAAACATTAAGAAACATAACTACTATAAAAAATTATGATAATCGAGTCCACCTAAAAATTATTTATAAAAAATCACATAATACATTACGTACTCTTTTATATTTATAAAAAATAAATAATATGCAAAATGTCATAAGATAAAAAAAAAATACTAAATATTAAACAGGTATTTCACTACCAAGTGAGACAAGAGAGAGTTACTTTCTCTTTTCTTTAAAAATGGAAGAAAAGATTAAAAAATAAGGATAAAAATAAAGAGTTTCTTTTTAACTTTTTTTTTTCTTCGATAACAAAAAAAATTAGGTAAAAATAAGATAGGAGTACAATATATGAAAAACTCAAAAGACAAGAAAGAAAATAAGAATTATCTTAATAATTTTTTTTCTTTATTATATTTGATTTTATATTTTTACTATTTATTAATATTAAATATTATACTTTAAAAAAATAAAAAAATACCTAACTTAATTTTTATTAGTTTTTTAATATACTATTACCTAATTTAAAAAAATAGACAAAATTTAAAAAATTTAATAATATACATAATTTTAAAAATTTTAAATATAGAATTTTAAAAAAATAAAAAAAAAATTTAAAAAATTGAAAAATTTGGGGGGGTCGTCGCCCCCGCCTACTCTTAAAGAGCTCCGCCACTGCTTCTCCCTACACCTCCAAAAAGTTCTACTATACCTCTAAAAGAATTTAAATTTTCTATAGTACCCCTTTGAATCCTTTGACTATTAAGTGGTAAAAGTTAAAAAAAGATTCTCTCTGCCTCTGTTATGAAATCATGAGTTCTTTCATATTTTGAAGCTTGGTAAAATCCTTAACTGGCTTTCGAAATCCGGTAAAATCCTTAACCGGCTTTCGAAACTCGGTAAATAGTGTCAAACGGATTTGAAATTGTGAACCGGCATTTGAAGTCCGGTTAAGTGATTTAACGAAATTCGAAATCTATTTTCTTTGTATACTAGCATTCAAAGCCCGATTATGAAATTGTCTACCGACATGAATTTCGGTTAAGCCTTTAACGAAATTTTAAATTAGTTTTTTTTAAAGCGGCATTCATAGTACATTTGGTAATTTTAATTTTCTTATTTTTTTATTTGATTTGTTTATAAGATTTAACTTCAATTATTTTATAATTTATGTATTAATTATTTAATTCTAAATTATTTATATTTTATATAAGTACATTAAATAAAATTTATTAATTTAATTTTTGTAGTTATTTTTACTTTATTAATTTTTAATTAATAATGATAAATTTTTATTTAAAATATTTTTCTTTATAATATCTAGATTAATTTTATTTAATTATTTTCAAATTATTTTTACTTATTTATTATTTGTTAGCTTTTAATGTTTTTATTTATTTATTTGATTTATTTATAAATTTTAATTTCAACTTCTTTATATTCATATATTAATTATTTAATTTTAGATTGTTTATATTATATATAACTACATTAAATAAAATTATATATCGATAATGGAAGTCGGTTTAGTAAACTGTTTTTCTATTTAAAGTTTATATTTATATACTGGCATTCAAATTTCATTAGTTTAATTTTTTTAATTTATTTTACATATAAAATTTAATTTTAATTTGATTAATATTATTAAGTTGTTGTTTTGTTATAATATATTTTATTAATATTTATAATTTTTTTAGTTCTGAACTAGAGTTTGTATTGATTTATTTTTATTATTATTTTTTTAATTTATTGTTTTTTATTCATTTTATTACTTTATTGTTTTATAATTTTTTTATTTGCAATTTTTTTATTAATTATTTTCTACACTTTGTTTAAAGTTTTATTTATTTGATAAATGAGTTTTTATTTGTTTATTTTTAAGTTTTAACTATTTTTTTTATGAATTAAATAGATTTCGACATTTGATTTTCCAGAAAATGGATTTGAATATCCGTTTTATCTTATTAAGGCTTTCAATATCCATAATTTTATAATAAATCTTTTCAATTTTCAATTTTTAAATTTTAAGTTTTTTATATTTTTTGTGATTCATTATATATTTATTTAATTTATCTTTTTTTTTCAAACTTTTAAAAATTAAATATTTCATGAAGTCTTTAATTTTTAATTTTGAAATTATTTTTAATACGAACCGGAAATGAAAATCCGGTTTTTATTTTGCTTTACTTATTTTTTTTATTTTCTTTTTTAATTTTGAAATGCTTTGTATTTATTTCAAATATATAAAACTTAAAAATAAACAAATAAAAAACTCATTCATTAAATAAGTAAAACTTTAAAAAAAGTGTAGAAAATAATTAATACAAAAAATTGCAAATAACAAAATTTATAAAACAATAAAGTAATAAAATGAATAAAAATATAAAAATTAAAAAAAAAAAAAAAACAAAAAAAAAAAAAAAAAAAAAAAAAAATAAAAAAAAAAAAAAAACTCAAGTTCAGAACTAAAAAAATAATAAATATTAATAAAATATATTACAACAAAACAACTTAATAATATTAATCTAATCGAAAATAAATCTTGAATGCAAAATAAATTAAAAAAATTAAACTAGCAAAATCCAAATGTTGGTATATAAATATAAACTTTAAATAAAAAAATAGTTTACTAAACCGGACTTCCATTGTCAATAAAAATAACTACAAAAATTAAATTAATAAAATTTAATGTACTTATATAAAATATAAATAATTTAAAATTAAATAATTAATACATAAATTATAAAATAATTGAAATTAAATCTTATAAACAAATGAAATAAAAAAAATAAGAAAATTCAAAATCACCAACTACGAATATCGGTTAAATAAAAACTAATTTAGAATTTCGTTAAAAGTTTAATCAGGTTTCGAATGTCGATATAAAAAAAACGGATTTTGAATTTCATTAAATCACTTAACCGGACTTTAAATACTGGTTCACAATTTCAAATCTGTTTGGCATTGTTCACCGGATTTCAAAATATTAAAGAATCCGTAATTTCAGAGCAGAGGCAAAGAAAATTTTTTTTTAACTTTTACTGCTGAATAATCAAAAGGTTCATAAAAATATTATAAGAAATTAAAATATTTTTGGAGGTGCAGTAGAATTCTTTTCTTTGATGTGTAGAAAGAAGCCCCTATCATTATCTTTGCATAATTTAGCCCAAATAAGAGAGAAGGGCGAAGCCCACCCTGGCAACTGCATTATATCGAGGGTGAGCCCATTATTACAATAAATAAAACAAAAGCCCTCGGAAGTGAAAAAGGGCGTTAGAGTAAAATCCGAACATGACCCATCGCTCTCACACCGCAATCTGTCTCCACCTGTACCAATCCAAATAATAATTTCTTCTTCAAAATTCATTTGCACATTACACTTTGATCTGATCTCCACAAACCCAATCAATTTCATCATCCTTCTACTTCCACAAAGAACAAGGAGAGAAAGTTTCATCACCGTAGCAGGGGAATCAAATCAAACCATGGCAGGTTTCAGTGGCGACGAAACCGCTCCTTTCTTCGGCTTCCTCGGCGCTGCCGCGGCTCTCGTTTTCTCCTGTTCGTCTCTCTCTCTCCTTGGTTTGTTCAATTTAATGATAATGATGATGATTTAATTTGTTGCCTTTTGATTATTGAAAGGTATGGGAGCAGCGTACGGAACTGCGAAGAGTGGGGTGGGAGTGGCGTCGATGGGTGTGATGAGGCCGGAGCTTGTGATGAAGTCGATAGTGCCGGTGGTTATGGCGGGAGTGTTGGGTATTTATGGGTTGATTATTGCGGTTATCATTAGCACCGGGATAAACCCCAAGGCTAAGTCTTACTATCTCTTTGATGGTTATGCCCACTTGTCCTCTGGCCTTGCCTGTGGCCTTGCTGGCCTCTCTGCTGGGATGGCCATTGGAATTGTTGGGGATGCTGGTGTTAGGTAATTCATCCTCATGCCTTTGGACACTTGTAGAATAGAAACTGCAGTAATTATTGGAAATCTCATATGGATTCTAATATCATGTAAGTAACGCGTATATGTGGGACACAAATCTCACTTTCATATTGAATACTGATATGGTCGAAATAGTGTATATAAATTTGGTGTATACCTTGTTCATGAGTTAGTTTTCGTAGTTGAAATATGCCTAAACCCAAATTTAAAGAGTAAGACCTTAGAAATAGTGTGCAAAATATAATTAATTATGCATGTAACATGATGTGGGATTGGGTCTTGGGGAAAAGGTTTGTCTCCCATAATGTGATGAATCAAGGATACTTATGGGAAATTAAAAATAAATAGCATAGAACTTACATGTTTAGCATTATTTTTAAGTTGTTCTCTAATTACTTCACTAATTCATGTAAGAAAAATTTGCATGAAAAGCCAGCCTAGATTATCTAGGAAAACTTCCAGTTCTCATTGGAGAACAATACAATCTCATCTAGTTTTGTCCGTCCGTTTCTTTTAGAGCTGTCAAAACGGGTAACCCGGTCCGACCCACCATGGGTTGATCACTTAGAAAGTCAACCCAACCAGGTTCACTTATTAGCGAGCCAAAAAAATTCGAACCTGACCTAGCCCATCATGGGTTGGCTCATGAGTTCATTTAAATAAAAAAAAATACATTTTTTTTTTTATTTTTTTAAGTCCAAACTAAATTATAATTCTAATCAAAATTTAAATAAACTTTAACTCAATTCGAATACAAACCAAAATCACAAAAATACAAATTATTTATGTGTTGACTAAAAAAACAACCTAACATGACCCAAATGTAAAGTCCAACTTAATAAAAAACACTTGTGTGATCCTTTATTTGCGGGTTGGTGAGCCAATCCGACTCACCACGGGTTCAATCCGGGTGAGCCAAGTTCTAGGTAAGCCGGGTCAAAATTAACCCGTATTAAAATTTGTAAAAAAATTTCAACCCAACCCAGCCCGAACCCTCGGCGGTGAGCCGGGTTGGCTTGCGGGTTCCAACCCATTTTGACAACTTTTTAGTTTCTTTCATGACTGCAAGCAACAAAATTGATTAGATTGTTGTTTTGTAGAGTGTATATTGCTTAGCACTGTTTTAAAAGTCATATATGTTTCTTGTTGTTTGCCATTGTTATCTTAATGATAACTGGTGAGTAACCTTTCAAATTATTCAGAGCATTGGAATGTGTTGTGTTTACAATTTTGTCCTTGATTTGTGCTATTATATTCTTCAGTTCGCTTTTGTTGTCAAGCCATTTCTTATTGATCCTGAAAAATGTTAGGTAAAGAAGTATGAACCATGTTTTTGTGATTTAGATGTTTAACTTATTAAAATAGGGACTACACTAAAGTTTAAGAGGGGGACATTTTTTAGAATCAGTGTGCTATTTATTTTACTTCTATGAAAACAATGCAGCCTCCTCACCTAAGGTTAGCTGCATTGCACATATTCTGTTTTTTCTAATGGATTTTGTACAATCATTTCTATACATGCTTACATGAGGCTTTTTTTTCTGACGTGGAAATTAGTAATTATTAATGCGGGCTAAATAGGCGTATTGGACTATTTCTAAGTATTTGCTTGTGGAAATTGCTGCTCATTTCAATTCCTGCTGCCAAATATGGTATATTGGTTTGTTCATTATATGTTGTTCGGGTGTAATATCATAATATGTTTTAGTTTATCTTGTCTTTATTAACTTATGGACTTATAAAATATTTTATTCACGTTGCTTGTGTGATTAAGTGGATTGAGTTGCTGAAAGATATTTGATGTGTCTCTTTCTAGTTAACATGTTATTTACGTTAAAAGGATAAAATATTATCAATCTAATTATGGAGGAGATGGCTATATTGACTTTCCATCCCTTATGTTGTGTGAATGGAGACCTACTTTTTCCTTTTCAAGTGGTTGTTATTATATTAATTTGTTACTTGTGGAGATAATTGTCTAATTTAGAATCTAATTTGCAATGGACACTCTATTTTATGTTCTTTTCCAACTAAAAGATATATTGATCGAAACATTTCAGCTGCTGTTACTCTTCTTCCTCTTTATATAGTTGTTGACAATGGATGGTTCATGTAAATAACCCTGCTTCTGCCGCCATTTTCAGATGTTTAATGCTTATTTGGCCATTTGATGCTTAATTTATTCCCTTTTGTGCGATTCGCAATTTTTTGTTGTTTTATGCCGTGCCACGTCGATTTTCTACCTTGTGTGCATGTGTGTGCTTTTGCATTTCCCAGCTAAAATTATAGTTTGCTTTATAGATCTATGTAATATGTTTAATTGTTAACTGATCGAATACTTGAACACTAAAATGATTTGTTTTTTGTCAGGGCTAATGCTCAGCAGCCGAAGCTGTTTGTTGGTATGATTCTTATTTTGATTTTCGCTGAAGCTCTTGCTCTTTATGGCCTCATTGTGGGTATCATCCTCTCATCTCGGGCAGGCCAATCTCGTGCTGATTAAAACGAGCCAACTCAGTGATACTTGGTAGTCCAGTAATTTTTATTATGAGGCCTGTATTTGAAATGGGAGATATTTGTCTTTAGATTGCTATTATTTCATTTATTTTCGTACACAAACCTTGTATCCAAACTCCATCAGTTTTATCAAGTATTTTCCTATGGACTACATATTTGGATGGCTGCACAGAATCACTGGAAATTATTGATACAATATACCTTGTACAAGTTAAAACTATTGATAAGTTGGCCTACCTTTGTTGCAATATGAACTTTCATGAAATTAGGATTATTCTCTCGTTTACAACTCATTTGAACAGAATGAAATGGTTGTTTAACCTTCTTGTGAGAAGATAACAATTAATTTAGTGAAAGGAAGAAAAGGTGTCACATTCCAAGACCAAAGAATCTCGGGTACCTAAGCAATATATGTTGCCTAGATGGGAATCTAATATTAAAGACATCTTAGTGCCTTGTGTACATTATTTACATGTATTTCACGTGTGCACTATAAATGTGATAATGTCATTTATAGAGATGTACAATACAACTTGCATGCTATAAAGCTTGGACACGGCCTCAAAGTCGGATGCACTTATTTAGGCTAGACACGACTCTATTTCCGGACGTGCAAAACAGCACGGTCCGCTTCTTAGAAGCTACGAAGTTGACACAGTGGAAACGAGTAGAGTTGCATAATAGAGTTGTATAGGAAGAAAGAGTAAGGAAAGGAAAGGAGTTAAGTATGTGTGGCAAAACGAGTCACGTTTGATGAGTCAGTTTGTTAACCCAACAACACAATACGGGTTGGGTCAAAAATTTCAATCACTAGCCTGAGTGGTCTGGTCTGTTCAACCTACCAACTCGTAGGGTTAGCCATAGGTTAAAATATACATTTGGTCCTATATTTGTTCAGTTGTATCAATTCAGTCATAATACTTTATTTGTTCAATCAAACCTCAATTTTTGTCAATTTTGTTTAATTTGGTTCTTTTTTTTGTGAACGTCGTTTAGATAATCAACGATAATGAACAAAAGCGGTCACATGTCACTTTGTAATTTTTTTGTTTTATTTTTTTCAATGTTTTTAAATTTTTGAAAAGTATGTCCACGTGCCCACCCAATCGGGTGCCATGTGTCAGAGTCAATATTTTATATTTTGAGACTCGTGCTTGTGCACAAGTCATTTTATTTTTTATTTCTTAATTTAAATTAAGAAAATTAATATAATTTTTGTTATATTTGAATAAATTATTTATTTATATAATTATATTTTATTATTATTATATATAAATTAAATAATTAATCACTATTATTTTTATAATGAATTCATTAAGAGTAAATAATATTATTTTGATATTGTTTTTTTATGTTAAAGTATGCATGGGTTGTTGTTAAAATGTAAGTATGTTTAAATTGATGTTCAAATTTTTTATATAGAAACACATGTATATTATATTAAAATGACATATGTATGCAGGGGTCGTTGTTAAAGTAAAATGTCGGTACATTGTGTAATATGGTTCTGTGTAAAATAAATACACATAAAATTGATGTTAAATTTTTTAAATAGAAACACGTGTAGATATAAAAACATGTATGCTATATTAAAATGAAATACATATGCACGAGTTATTGTTAAAGTAGAGTATAGGTATATTGTGTAATATGGTTTCGTACAAAATATATACAACATGAGATTGATGTTAAAATTTTTAAATAGGAACACATGTAGATATAAACACATGTATATTATATTAAAATTATATATGTATGCACGAGTCATTGTTAAGGTAAAATGTAAGGCCCAATTATTTCTGCCTCAATATTTTAGGGTTGTCTTAAACCAGTTGGGCCTAAAGACTGGCCCATAGGGTGCCAAGGCCCCTAAAGCAGCCAAGGTCTCCCATTCAACCCTCACTTTGCAAAATAGCCCCTTCTCATACGCTCTCTTTTCCTTTCAAAACTCTCTGCTAGGGTTTGGTACCATCTTGGTCAAGCTAGTTCAAAACTCAGCTCCTACTCACGTAAGTTGATTCTCTAACCGTACCTTCTTTGTTTCTGACTCTACGGTCATGATTCTAGCCAAGGTTTCACCTAAGTAACCTGTTTTGAACCTGTCTTGCAATTTTTTTTCTAGTTTGTGAATTTGCTTTGAGGTTCGTCGTACTCACTAGCTTGGGGTCGGGGTATTCTTCTTCCAGGTAAGGGAAGCTAGACCCTTTTCGTGTTTGAAGTATGTGGTTTGTTTCCATCTGTTTCGTGCGTAAAATAATATGGAAAGCGATTATATTCGTGTACGAATGATTTGTATGGGAGTGCTTGGCTATTTTCTGGTTTGTAGGCGTAGAACAGTGGGAGGGAACTGCTATTTTTGCCCAAGCAAACTCATCTCGCCTAGGCGAGTGTAGCAGAACCTCGCCCAAAAGTTTGCTTGAGTGCTCGCTCAAGCGAACGAATTGGATTTTGAGCGAAAGACCATCTCGCTTAGACGAGATGGCCTCGCCTAAGCAAGCATTCGCAAAACCTCCCAAGCCCTCTATCGCGATCTTGCCTAAGCGAGAGTCTGCAGCTTGAGCGAGAACGCTCCTCTCACCTGAGCAAGGGCTTCTAGCTTGAGCGAGATCTGCTGCACGCCATATTATTTTCCTTACATGGTTGTTATTAAGCGTTAGATTTATTGGTTTCCTCTATTTAAAGTATGAGGCTTGTGAATATGCATGAAATATTTGAGGTTATGAATTAGATTGATGTGTTGGTATGGTCTTAGCATGTAAAACAAATGAGATGGTTGGTAATGAAAGTGGAATGGTGTTGGTATGAGGTATGATTCTATATTAATGGATGAAACATGATGTTGGTGTGTTTAAGGCGTAATTCCACGATAGTTTCGTGGTGGTGCCTCATTGGTTAGGGCGTAATTCCACGAGCCTCTATGTGAGACCTCATGGTGGTGCCTTAATTGGTCGGGACGTAATTCCATGACCCCTGTTAGTGGGAGTTCATGGTGGTGTCCCATCTATATAATTTAGTAAGGATTCAAGGTAAGGTTGTATACTAACACTCTAAAGAGTCACTTAGTCTCACATAGAGCGTACTGACTCTAGTGGTAAGAGTAACAGGAGGCTTGAAACTCATTAAGGGCTAACCTTGTGTGTGGGGGAAGTGACATTGTAATAATTAGCTCGGTAGAGCAGCTCAGTAGAGCAGGGAAGTCCACCACAAGTGTAAGCATCCGCCGAATTCGACTAATTATATGTATCCGGATGAGTCATGTCTCGAGTCTTAGTGTATTGTTTGCAAGTCATAACATGATTGGTTGGAATATGCCTCTTGAACTATGAAATTGTATGCAACTGTATGATAAACCATTTTTCTACTCTAGCTTACCTTTTGCTTGTTTGTATGTTCTATATGTGCTTTTCTACTTTTGCGATGATCATTAATTTATTGATGTGAGCAGATGTGAGAAATACTCGTGGTCAATAGGGAAATGGTGACTCCGCTGCATAGCCTATTTGGGCTGGATTCCGTTTAATTGGACTTTTTCTTGGGGCTACAACCTATGTATTGACTCGTCTTTTAAATCTCAATTTGATTATTGTTGAACTTTGTATCTTGTCTTGTTTTGGCATCGTAGTGTGTCGTGGATATTGTAAGAAGTAGTGTTTATACTTTAGGATATTGTCTCTATATTATCTGTGTGACATGTCATTTAATTAAGGTATTTATTTAAATGGGGTGTTATATTTATGGTATTAGAGCGGTCAATCCTTAGAGTCTGTGGACTTAGGTGTCTTCTTGGGTTTCTCTGTGTCATTCTTAGTGTCTGTAGTTAAGTTCATGTCATATCAAGTCTAACTAATGGTTTTCTATGTGCCAGTGAACTGTAGTGTGAGCTGTAGTGTGAACTGGTAGTATTTACTCCAGCGTCGGGTTTGGTTAGGACATCGTCCTTGTGTGCTAGGTGTCTAGTGGTGGTAGAGGGACACATGTACAAAGTAAATCTGATCTACTTACCTCTACAGGAGTTAGAGGTGATCTTGTGGATGGATTAACTCTCTGTCAATCACATTCTTCTAGATTACCGAGAGAAAAGGTTATTATTCCCCAACTCAGAGGAGCCTGAGTTGTTATCTTCATAGGGGATTATGAAGGAGATTCAAGATGGTGCCCAATGCTTCATCATCTTCACGCATCTAGAGGTGGAGAAAGAATAAGCGACGTTTGTTATATCGGTGGTGCACAAGTTTGAAAATGTGTTCCCGAAGGAAGTACCAAGGTTGTCTCCTAGTAGAGAGGTGAAATTCTCAATTGACCTGGTGCTTGGAACTGGTCCGGTGTCGATGGCTCCGTATCGTATGGCCCTGACAGAGCTAGTGGAACTCAAGAGTTAGATAGAGGAGTTATTGGGAAAACAGTTCATACGACCCAGTACTTCGCCTTGGGGAGCACCAGTGCTATTAGTAAAGAAGAAAGATGGGAGTTCACGTTTGTGTGTGGACTACAGGTAGTTGAATAAGATGACCATCAAGAACAAGTATCCTCTCCCGAGGATAGATGATTTGATGGACCAGTTGCATGGAGCATCGGTATTCTCGAAGATTGATTTATGATCGGGATACCATCAGAATTTGGTGAAGGCTGATGATGTGCAGAAGATGGCCTTCAGGTCCCGATATGGGCACTACAAGTACGTGGTTATGCCTTTTGGTGTGACCAATGCTCTAACGGTGTTCATGGACTACATGAACAAGATCTTTAGGCCAATCTTGGATAAATTTGTCGTGGTCTTCATAAACGACATCGTTATCTATTCCAAAACCCAAGATGAGCATATCGAGCACCTGAGGCTAGTGCTTGGTATTCTGAGCGAAAAACAACTATATGCTAAACTGTCTAAGTGTGAGTTCTGGATGGATGAAGTACAGTTTTTGGGACATGTGATATCCGCTCAGGGGATATCGGTGGATCCAGCGAAGGTCGATGCAGTGGTTAAGTGGGAGAGTCCCAAGTCGACCACAGAGATAAGGAGTTTCGTAGGTTTAGCTGGCTACTATAGGAGATTCATAGAAGGATTCTCCAAGATAGTGGCACCTTTGACACAGCTTACCCGGAAGGACCAACCTTTCACCTGGACAGATAAATGTGGGGAAAGTTTCCAAGAGCTTAAGTGAAGGTTGTTGAGTGCCCCGATACTTGTGATCCCTGACGTTGGTAAACCTTTTGAGGTTTATTGTGATGCTTCTCATCTAGGTTTGGGTTGTGTGTTAATGCAAGAGAAGAAGGTTGTGGCTTATGATTCAAGACAACTTAAGGTGCATGAGAGAAACTACCCCACTCATGACCTGAAGTTGGCGGCTATTGTGTTTGCCTTGAAGATTTGGAGACATTATCTCTACGGTGCTCAGTTTTGAGTATTTAGTGACCACAAGAGTCTCAAGTATTTATTTGATCAGAAGGAGTTAAACATGAGACAAAGAAGGTGGAATGGAATTCCTGAAGGATTATGACTTTGAGCTTTTGTATCATCTGAGGAAGGCGAATGTAGTGGCTGATGCCTTGAGTAGGAAGGCAATGCATACTACACCTAATGATCAAGGAGATGGAACTGTTAAGGGATATGAAGCTGCAGATGGAGTTAGGATCCGAGTTCATTAGGTGTAGTACTCTGACTATATCTAGTGATTTCTTGGACTCAGTCAGAGAGAGACAAATGTTAGATGTCAGTTTGAACAGAGTGAGAGAACAACTTGGATCAGATGAAGCGAAGGATTTTGCTTTGGGAAATGATGGTATACTGCGGTTTCAGGGCAGAGTGTGTGTGCCTGACGATGTTGAGGTGAAAAGGTTAATCATTGAGAAAGGACACAAGAGTCGTCTTAGTTTGCATCCCGGCATGACTAAGATGTATCAAGACCTCAAGGAAACCTTTTGGTGGCAGGGAATGAAGAAAGATGTAGCTCAGTTTGTATCAGCCTGTCTGACATGTCAGAAGGCGAAGGTGGAGCATTAGAGACCCGGTGGAATCCTACAACCCTTAGAAATACCAGTGTGGAAATGAGATAGCATCTCTATGGATTTTGTGACCCATTTTCCATGAACTTTTAGGGGGCATGACACCATCTAGGTTATAGTGGTACGACTGACCAAGAGTGCTCATTTCTTGGCGATGAATTTGAGGATGTCTATGGCCAAGTTGACCCAACTATACATTAAGGAGATTGTGAGGTTGCATGGAGTACCTTCAAGCATAGTTTCAAACGGAGATCCGCGGTTCACTTCCCGGTTTTGGCAGACATTGCAGAGTGCTTTGAGAAGTAAGTTGACCATGAGTTTAGCCTGCCATCCTCAAACCGATGGCCAGTATGAAAGAACAATCATGTCACTTGAAGACTTGCTGAGAACATGTGTGTTGGATCATTTGGGTGCTTAGGATGAAATACTGCCTTTGATAGAGTTCACTTACAACAACAATTTTCATGCGAGCATTGGCATGGCGCCATATGAGGCTCTTTATGGCAGAAAGTGTAGGACTCCTCTATGTTGGTATCAAGATGGGGAAGCAGTGCTTATCGGACCAGAGTTGTTAGAACAGACCACTGAGCAAGTGAGAATGGTGAGAGATAGAATACAAGCCTCTCAGAGTAGGCTGAAGGCTTATGCAGACCGTAGGAGGAGACCCTTGGAATTCACAGTTGGAGATCACGTATTCTTGAGGGTGACCCGAACCATTGGTGTGGGAAGGCCTTTCCGCTCAAGGAAGCTTTCTCCTAAGTTTTTGGCCCTTATCAGATCTCGAGGAGGATTGGTCTGGTGGCTTATGAGATTGCATTGCCTCCCTAGTTGGCAAATCTCCATCCGATTTTTCACGTGTCATAGTTGAGGAAATACGTGTTTGATCTGTCTCATGTGTTGGAAGTCGAGGATATGCAGATCAAGAGAATCTCACTGTGGAAGTACCACCAGTGGCTTTAGAGGATAACCGAGTAGAGGAATGTCGAGAAAAACTAATCAGTCTCGTCAAAGTCATCTAGGATCGAAGAACAGGTGACTCTACTTAGGTGTTAGAGGAGGATATGAGGAAGTCACATCCGCATCTGTTTTCTGGTGAGTCTTTATTTTCGAGGTTGAAAATTTTTGTTGTTGGGGAGAATGTAAGGCCTAATTATTTCTGCCCCAATATTTTAGGGTTGTCTTAAACCAATTGGGCCTAAAGGCTAGCCCATAGGGTGCCAAGGCCCTTAAAGTAGTCAAGGTCTCCCATTCAGCCATCATTTTGCAAAACAACCCCTTATCATACGCTCTCTTTTCCTTTTAGAACTCTCTGCTAGGGTTTGGTACCATCTTGGTTAAGCTAACTCAAAACTCAGCTCATACTCACGTAAGTTGATTCTCTAATCGCAACTTCTATGTTTCTGACTCTATGGTCATGATTCTAGCTAGGGTTTCACCTTAGTAACCCATTCTGAACTTGTCTTGCCATTTTTTTTCCAGTTCGTGAATCTGCTCTGAGGTCCGTCGTACTCACTAGCTTGGGGTCGAGGTGTTCTTCTAGCTATTTCCAGGTAAGGGAAGCTAGACCTTTTTTGTGCTTGAAGTATGTGGTTTGTTTCCATCTATTTTGTGCGTAAAATAATATCGAAAGTGATTGTATTCGTGTATGAATGATCTGTATGGGAGTGCTTGGCTGTTTTGGTTTGGAGGCGTAGAACAATGGGAGGGAATTGCTATTTTCACCCAAGCGAACTCATCTCCCATAGGCGAGAGTAGCAAAACCTCGCCCAAGAGTTTTGCTCGAATACTCGCTCAGGCAAGCGAATTGGATTTTAAGCGAAAGACCATCTTGCTCCGGCGAGATGGCCTCGCCTAAGCGAGCATTCGCAAAACCTCTCAGGCCCTCTGTTGCGATCTCGCCTAAGCGAGAGTCTACCGCTTGAGTGAGAGCACTGCTCTCGCCTAAGCGATGGCTCTTGGCTTAAGCGAGATTTGATGCATGCCACACTATTTTCCTTACATGATTGTTATTAATCATTTGATTGATTGGTTCGCTCTATTTAAAGTGTGAGGCATGTGAATATGCATGAAATATTTGAGGTTATGAATTGGATTGATGTGTTGGTATGGTCTTGGCATGTAAAACAAATGAGATGGTTGGTAATGAAAGTGGAATGGTGTTGGTATGAGGTATGATTCTATATTAATGGATGAAACATGATGCTGGTATGTTTAGGGTGTAATTCCACGATAGTTTTGTAATGGTGCCTCATTAGTTAGGGTGTAATTATTGACATGAGAAGCCAAGGTAGTTTGCTTCTTGAAGATTTGATGAAGATTGAATGAAGCTCTTTTGAACTATCTTGAAGCCATTACCATTGGAATGAAGCCTACATTGATGAAGGAAAGGAGATTTGATGATATCCATGGTGATCAAGGCTGGAACTTGTGCTCTTCATGTAGTTACATCATTATGAAAGTGTATTTGTAGTTTGTAATTCATGTTGTAGACCTTATAGCATTAATTAGATGTAGTTTGGTCTTTATTGTGTTTTTAATCTGTTGAATGGTTTTTCAATAGGTTAAAATGTCTCTTTTAATCTGTTGAATGACTTTTTAACAGGTTAAAAGGTTGGCTGCAGTAGTCTTAAACTGCAAAGTCAAGCTAAGGTTGCCTTGACAAACTGGATGTAGCTCAGGTTTGAGTGAACCAGTATAAAAATCTCGTGGTGTCCTCTCCTCTCTAACCTTTCTCTCTTGCATTTTCATTTTAAAGTTTCTAGAACTCGTGCTTTAATCATCTTTTTCATATTTTTGCATGTTTTCATGGCATCTGCAGTATTGAGCATGCTTGTATAATCATTTGGAACTGGTCTTGATCATTCTTGAGCATTTTTTCTGGTTTAAAATTCAAATTCATATTTCTGCATTTTTCCCAGTATTTCAGTCGACTGTTTTTCAATTTCAATCGATTGATTATACCATAACAGAATCTGTTTAGTAAAATCAATATGTTAACTCTGTCTTTGATCGATTGAAAGTGTATAGTTCAGTACTGTTTGCATCCTAACTTGGTGATCTATTTGATTCAATTAAAGGTGGTTTTTAGCTTGCAAAGATAACCTAAATTTTTAACTAGCCAATTCAACCCCCCCTTC
>Ga0214544_1008197_pt1 | contig 17626 bp, 11 predicted proteins | sample CNSS3metaG_FD_160074 | JGI IMG/M metagenome (GOLD analysis project Ga0214544, IMG submission 160074) | Root nodule microbial communities from cowpea collected in UCLA plant growth center, Los Angeles, California, USA - CNSS3 | ecosystem: Host-associated > Plants > Roots > Nodule | place: USA... | reverse complement strand
TATATATATATATATAGAAGTAAAAATTTAAAAAATATCTTAAATATGGTATAACAAAATAAAACCTATAAACACTAAATCATCCCATGTATACAACAGCTACTAGTTATCCTGGCTACTTCACTTCTCGTTGCTCAAATTAAATATTTGTAGTCACAATTTTTATTTCATAATAAATGTTAATATATGTACCAACTGTTTACTTTAAAACTTTGTGATGAAAGTTTGCAAAATATATTATCTGAATAAAAGTTTTCAGAAAATAAACATTAGTGCTTATCTTAAATAGCATCATGTAAAAACCGTTGATGAAGATTTTAAATTAATCTTATTATAAAATATTATACGAAACTATCATATTTCAAATTTAAAAGTTACATATTTTATTGTATCCAAATGAAATTTTCGTAACTCAATCTTAATTTTTAGTATAAAAAAGTGATACATGTTTAAAAATAATAATTATAATGCAGTACAAATAAGAGTTTTACTTTTTGCTATAAACTCATATACTTGGTGCAATAAACTCATTGATCCTCTCATATATATATATATATATATATATATATATATATATATATATATATATATATATATATACACGTTAAATTTGACATTATTTTAAAATTTACTTTTTCAGCATATATTACATATTAGTTGGGTTTGGTGTGATAAGATGGAGATTAATGATTTACATGATTATATATGCGCTAACATAACAGATCGATGCCTTTGCTCTTAAGGAGTGAACATGTTCAAATAGGAAAAAAAAAAGTTGATAGAGATAGGTTGTTAGGGATTTATAATTTGCTTACTCTTTTGGGTAAGGTCAAAACTATGTACATAATTTTTTTAGAATATTTGTTTTTTATTTGGTTAAACATAAGAACTTAAAATAATTTAAATTGGATCATGTAAATAAATATAAATAATACAATAGTTACTATTATGTTAGATTTTATTATATTTTGGGATTATATATTCATTATTTAAAATTTAAATATTGTTTTATCATGAACTTTCACGTGAAATTGGAATTTGTTCTTATATGATATTTTGATATTTTTGGTGTCAAAACTTTATCAATGAATGGATATAGTTATTTTAATACAATTACCTTCGGTCTGAGATGACCAATCTCGACCTTCGATTCGAGTTGACCTGTCCCGACTTTCAATCTGAGTCGACCTATCTCGACCTTCGACTTAGGTTTTCATGTCACGACTTTTGGCCCGAGTCGGCCTGTCTCGATCTTTGGCTTGTGCGGGTCGGTCTCGTCCATTAGTCCAGACCAGTCCGTCTCAATCTTCGGCTTGGGCTAGTCCATCTTGACCTTCAGAACAAGCTGATCAGTCTCAACCTTTAGCTTGGGCCAGTTTGCCTTGACTTTCGACTCGAGTCATCTTATCTCGACCTTCGACCTGAGTCGACCTTTCTTGACCATCGACCATTGACCATCGGCCCAAACTGAATCATCTTGGCCTTTAGTTGGGATAACCTGTCTCGATCTTTGGCTTAGGTTGACACGTCTCGACCTTTGGCCTGGGCCATCATGTGTTGACCTTCAGCCTGGACCGACACGTCTTAATCTTCGGCCTAGGCTCGCTCGTTTCTACCTTTAGTTTGGGCCGACCTGTCTCAACCTTTGGCCTAATCGGTTAGTCTCAATAATAAGTCTAAATCGGCCCATCTCAGCCTTCGACAAATCTCGACGTTCGACCCACTTTGTCTAGTCTCGACCCTTGGTCCGTGCTAACACTTCTCGACCTTCGGCCCGGACTGGCACTTCTCGACCTTTGGCTCGGACTACCACTTCTTGACCTTTGGTCTGACTCGTCTCGACCTTCGGTCCCTACCAACCCGTCTCAACCTTCAGCCTGGTCTACCCATCTCAACAGTTGACCTAGATCGACTTGTCTCAAGCTTCGACACGGACCAAAATGTCTTGACATTCGGCCCGCGCCAACCTGTCTCAACCTTCGGCCCGGGTCGGTCTCCCTCGACCTTCGGTTCAGACTGGCCAGTCTCGACCTTCAGTTCAGGCCGACCCGTCTCAACGTTCAACCTCAGCCGACCCGTCTCGACAATGTGCTTAGACTTACTTGTCTCAATCTTAAGCTCAGCCTGGCTTGACATGACTCAGCTCGAACTTTGACTCAAATTTAAAGTATTAATTTTAAGAGTTAATTAAAGTCTTTCAGTAAAAACACATTAGCCTTGACCTTAACCTACTTGAGAGGATGTTTTGGTTTGAGGTTTTTTTTTTGCCCCCTCATTTGGGACCTCCTAAAAGAGGAAGTTAATGAAGGGTGTGATTGAACTAGGCCATGGGCCATTGACCAAATATGTCACTTTTAATTTCAATATAATGGAATAATGTCCCAAACAACTAAATACCTCATATTTTAAAGAATAAATATCATAATGTCATCAAAATGATGGAAAAAATAAAACAACTATGAAAATTAAACAAAAAATTATGGATAGTTAAAATTTGTACTTTATAAATTTATAGTTTTGCAAGAAAATAACTAAAAGTGGTCTTTTATAAGTGAAACTTAATTATTTTATTAATAAAATTTGAACTTATAAATAATAGAATGAGTATAGTTTTATTTTATAAAAAATACTACATCTCTAAAATTATCTATTTTTTTCTTTCGTCTACATACTAAGTTTGTGATTTATATGTTAATCTCTTTGAGCGTTAGAGACCGTCATAGGAATTTTGATGTAGAGTAGAAGTTTTTTCTTCAATAAGAATTTTCACCAAAGTAAGTTCATTTTTGTCATTTTCTTGAGTCATTTTGGAAATTTGCTTGCATAGGGAGAAATGTTTGCATGTGACTCTTTTGGGTTTTAGATGAATGCTTGTCTGTCCATGATCACTAGGATGTGTTTAGATTATTAATATGAGTTTTTTTTTGTACAAGTAGAGTATCATGTGAGAATTATATTCCTTGGAATTTAGTTGAAATTAGGATTTGATCCATGTAAGAGAAATTAGTTATTTTCTCTTAGTGTTTTGATGAATGATCTGATGGTAAAGATATTATGATAATTGCTTTTGTCATAAGAAATGTAGCTTGTTAACTTTATTGTTATAATTGAATTATCTTTGAGTTTGTTGAGAAATTTAATATTGAGGTGTTGGTATGATTATGAGAGTATTGATAAATTGAGATATACCTTTTGAGTCGATTGGTTCTATATAAAGTCATTTTTTCAAATAACTAATTATTACCCTTTTGGAAATAAGCATTAGGCAAAACACTCAGTTTGAACCATATTGACCATCTAATAAAATATGTGATGTTTTTAAATTATGCAGACACACCGAGTGAGTCAACCAAATGCTAAGCAAAAGTAAAGTTTTATGAATCTAGAGTGCTCAAGTCGTTTTACTTATTGGGCGAGTCAATACTTGTTGGGCAAGCCTTCTAAAAAGGCTCCCTAAGGGTTCTCTGTCTATACGTGTGTTTGTGTTTTTCATTGTGTGTGTTTGTCTTCTAAGATGTGTATTGAATGGTAATTCAATATATGATTATTCTAACTCTGCACTAATATCATACTTACATTGCCATAGAGATAGATATTTAAGTGGTGAGGATCGATGAAGGTTCTTATATTTGGAGTGCAGTATAAAAAAAATCATATCATGTAGGTAGCAGGGATTTACCCTGTCATATAAGAAAGACTTAGGTTCTGATATGTGACTATATATGAGTGGCAAATCATATGATAGGTGCAGAATTTCTCAGTCTATATAATACACCACTCTTCTAGAAGTAGAGTCAAATTATTGGTAATGATATAGGTTTAATTTGAATTGCATTGTGAGATTGATGGATGCGATTTAAAGAAATATGAATTTTGAAATGTTCAAATTATAAATGGTTTTTTTATTTTAAAATATCACAACTTATCTTGTTTTTTTGTGTGATTATCAATTATTATGATCACGTATTACATGAGAACAAAATACCTAAATTGAGATTGAAAAAATATATAGTTGTGTAAAAATATTTAATTCCTCTTAATAATATATATATATATATATATATATATATATATATATATATATATATATATATATATATATCCACACACTTTTAACATACGTAACATATTAGCATTACTTTATTTACCTTATTTATATGATTTTTAATAGTTTATTTTATGCATTTTGTTGGTTTCTTTTACTAATTTATTTGTTATTTTGTATTTTTAATTCTAAAAACATATTTTTGCACAATATCAAATAAATCCGATTACAATACTGATATCTTTATTTATAAAATATTCGTAAACCATCAATTTATAAGATTAATCACATGTCCATAACAAAGATTTATACGGAATGAAGTGTTTTCAAAATAAGTAATATTTTTTTACCTCACATAAATATTGGATTTCATTTTTCTTTATCTATTAAAAAATAGAGATGTCAAAAAAGATTCATACCGCATTTAAAAGTCACAGAAAGAAAATGAATATTACAAATAGATATTAGCGGATAACATGTACAATTACGGGTACCTTTTATACTCACATGTTAATGGGGTAGATACAAGTATCATAGTATCCATATCCTAGATACGAGTACCCACTAAACTATATATATATATATATATATGGAGTTTTTCGTCCTTGATGCACAATATGAGAATGGAAAATACCATGCTTAAATCAAGGGTTTGAACCATAATTGTTTTTTCATAAGATGTGATAAAAGTTAAAACCTTGATTTTGAATGAGTCATTTTTTATTAATTAGTTCTATTATGTAGAATGTCGTTTAATATTTGCTTTTGTAATTTTATTTGAATTTGTATGAATTTGAGTTTATTTGAATTTTGTTTGGAAGGTATGATAGTGATGTATTATATTTTATTTGAATTTATGATTAAAATATGTTAAATATTTTTAGATTTTTTTTAAAATACTTATAAAAACCCACATATATTACAAAAATATGCGGTATCTGCATAAATAAAGAGACATATACGAGATAAATATTTATCCAACAAATAAAATATAAAGAAACTATTACTCATATCCTATCGGTCCCGATGATATTCCTATTCAAAACAATATCCCTAGTAAATTTTGTTGAATAGAAAGTAAACAACATTTACAAATGCCTAAGATAAACTCAAGTAAAATATTCTCATACCATTTACTTTTATAATTTTTTTATTAAACAATATTACTGCCTCGAAATTAAGTAAGTTTGTAAAAGCTTACTTTATGTAAATAGCAAAGATATTCTATAAGTTTTAATTTCCTATTTTCTGAGTTTCAATATACACTACGCCTTTTTTTTATAATGTTTACTTTAATGTAAAAATGTGATAAAACACACATTCTAATTAACATTTTATTTAACTGTTGGCAATATGCTTCTAAAATAGAAAAAGTATTTTTTTTTATAATCCTTTTGTCATATAATCCAATAAAAAATATTTACCATAAAAAAGTCTTATAAGACTGAAAATACTTTTAGAAATGTTTTTGTAACATCCCATTTAATAGTCCTTTCAGCTATTAAACAAAACATCATATTATGATAGAGCAAAGCAAATCGACAGAAAGACATACAAAAGTTTAATACAGTCGTCCCAAAAATAATCTATTTTCAATCCTTGTACTACTATCAGAAGCAGAGTTAAAGAAAAGTACGACTTATACATTCCAAAATGCTCTATTCTAAAAGCACAAGTCCATAAACAAAGGAACACTAGGAGTCACTGATCAGGTCCGGTCTGAGGGAGACGTACCATCACCTGTATTCTTCTCTGCTCACACCAAGTAGTAGGTGGTCATCGCAAAAGAAGATATTCAAGGAAAAACATGCCAAACAAGAAGGGTAAGCTAATAACTCACATAAAGAGCGGTGAAGTCACATAAAAATATATATATATAATAAACAAACAAATTTTACACACATTGTAAATTAAACCAAGTCGCTACTACAATACATACAAGTACCCGACTCTAACTCAATATCCGGATTATGTAAGCAAATTGGATCTCTTGGTAGCTTGCACTTGTGAAGGTTCCTAAACTCTGCAGAGTTTAGGCTCAAGGGGTTATCACCCAACCACTCCCAAGGTAAGTCCCCTTCGCGTCTATGACTGATCGGGTCCATAGACTAGGACTTCTTGCTACTCCTCACGACATAACCCACTATGCTCTACATGAGTCTTAATGGATTATTGGAGCGTCAGGATGCCAACCAAAAACGAGTAAATGCTTACACACACTAAGTACTTTGCCTAGGAATTCCCATGAAATCCTAGTTCATCTCATCCCTTCACAATTCTCATTTCACCAACTTTCATCATACAATTATATGCATACACTACAAATCATCAACATCCAACACAATGGCAGACCTAGGTTAGGACAAAGGGGAGCCATGGCTCCCCCAAACTTTTAATTTTATATATATATATATATAATTTCTAATATTTTTATTAAGTTATATATATTATATATTTTTATTGTTTAAAAAGTAAAATAAAAATTAATGTAATGGATTAGTAACTGGATTAAAGAGATTAAGGTTTTATATCTGGTTATAAGGTTTATCCACAACAAGTTATAAAAAAGTATGAAATAAAAGAAAGACAAATTAGGAAAAAGAAATTGAAGAACAGAGATAATAAATATGCATACTCACACGATCTCATGAATAAGTATCCTAATATGATATATGCATGTTAGATTTATGATTCTTCCATTACAATATTTCTCCCAAATTAAGTTTCCCCAAATTAGTATGAACCCTAACTATGATTTTAGGAATTTTTTGTATGAAATTGGCATAAACCTTAATTATATTTTCTCAAATTAGTATAATCCAACATTATAAAATGTTGATATTTTGTATTTTCAACTACATACAATGAATTAGTTGAATACTCTTGAATTGAAATAAAAAATAGAATACTCATTTATGTGAATTCAACAAATTAAAAAAATTAAAAATTGAAAAGTTTGAATTGCATGATTTAAATAAAGAAAATAATTTTTTTAATTAAAAAAATTATATATAAAACATCTAATTTGGCACCCCTACATATTTTCTTCAAGTTCCGCCACTGATCCAACATACTGTAAGCAAACATTATTTATTTTCCATCCATTCAACCATCATTCATTTAAAACAGGGAAGAAAACATAACTCTGCAGTACAATTCGCCTAAGCTAGCGAATCTCGCCTAGGCCAAGAAGTAGTCTCGCTTAGGCGGGCTACCCTCGCCTGGGCGAGACCCTTTACAGTGGGCAACTCGAACACCTGAGTGAGTTCTCGCTCAGGCCAGGCTGGTTCGCTTAGACGAGGAGATATCTTGCTGAGGCGACCCCAGCTCGCCTAGGCGAGACCTCGCGCAATAATCAGAGGCAAATTCCATGATATTCTCGCTTAGGCGAGAGTCACTCGCCTAGGCGAAATGATCAGGTTTTCCACACTGTTCTACACATGCAAGGTTACGAAATTCATATCACAATCCAATTACACATCATAAGCAGTTCAAACATGAAATTAAGCTAAGAATCATCCCCTCCAAACATACCAAGCTCCTAATTACTCGAAAGTTTAGATGATAGTTAGCTTCCCTTACCTCTTTTGTTAAGATTTGAGCTTGGTGGGGTTGAAATAGGCACCAAGGAAGCAGAGGTTTCAAATTAACCTAGAGATTCAATACCAAGACATAGAAAAGATGGAATCTTATAATTAACTCCGAATTCAGGGATGAGCAGATGAACTCTAGCGGAAATTGAACCAAAACGGAAAATTGGAACCTACTGAGGAGGGTGGGAGCTGAGGGATGAAGCATTATAGGGTCCAGCTGAGTCTGATCCTCCAGAATCTGGTCACAAAGAATTCAGGGAACTGGTGAGGGGATTGAGTAACTAGTAAAAACAGGAGGGGAGAACTTGGAAGCAGAGAGGGAGAGTGGAAGTTGTGTTCTCTGATGGTTTTTTTGAGAGTGAGAAAAGGTAGTTTTTAATTTTAAGGGGTTTCACATTCTCCCTAACATCAAAAATTTTCGTCCTGAAAATTAAGGCTTACCTGCAAACATGTGGGGGTATGACCTTCTCACATCCTCTTCTAATTCCCAAGTGGAATCGCCCGTTCGTTTGTCCCATATGACTTGGACTAAGCTGATGAACTTTCCTTTTAGTTGTCTTGTCTGAAAATCACCAAGACCCATTGGATGAACCTCTACTGAAAGATCTCCTCTAATCTGTAAATCTTCTGCTTCCAGTACATGAGAGGGGTCAGGCACGTACTTCCTGAGTTGTGAGACGTGGAACACAGAGTGAAGGTTGGCCAACTGAGGAGGCAGGGCCACCTCATAAGCCACTGGTCCAATCTTCCTCGAGATTTGATATGGACCAATGAACTTAGGAGATAGTTTTCTCGAGCGGATGGCCCTCCCTACGCCAGTAGTCAGGGTAATTTTCAAGAAAACATGATCTCTAGCTACAAACTCCAGAGGTCTCCTCCTCTGATCCGCATAGGATTTCTGTCTGCTCTGAGAGGCCTTCATCCTTTCTTGTATTAGTTTAACCTTCTCAGTAGTCTGCCTTAACAACTCCGGACCCACTACTACCGACTCCCCATCTTGGTACCAGCACAGAGGGGTTCTGCACTTCCTGCCATAGAGGGCCTCATAAGGTGCCATGCCAATACTTGCATGGAAGCTGTTATTATAGGTGAATTCAACCAAAGGTAGGATGTCGTCCCAGGCACCTAGATGATCTAGAATGCAAGTCTGCAAGAGGTCCTCGAGAGACTGAATTGTCCTCTCGGACTGACCATCTGTCTAGGGGTGATATGCTAAGCTCATAGCCAATCTGCTGTCCAAGGCACTCTACAAGGTCTGCCAGAAGCGGGAGGTGAACCGTGGGTCTCGATCCGAGACAAGCTAGTTGGTACTCCATGTAATCTCACTATCTCGCTGATATACAGTTGGGCCAACTTTGTCATGGACATCCTCAGATTTATAGCTAGAAAGTGGGCGCTCTTAGTCAGACGGTCCACTATAACCCAGATGGCATCGTGATTCTTCACAGTCCGAGGCAAGTGGGTAACAAAATCCATGGAAATGCTATCCCACTTCCATTCTGGTATTTCCAGCTGTTGCAACATTCCCCTAGGCCTCTGGTGCTCTGCTTTGGCCTTTTGACAGGTCAAGCAGGATGACACAAAATGAGCGACATCTTGCTTCATGCCCGACCACCAAAAAGACTCTTTCAAATCATGGTACATTTTGGTCATGCCCGGGTGCATATTAAAGCGGCTTTTATGGCCTTCTTCAAGAATCATACCCTTCACCTCTAAGTCTTCAGGTATGCAGACTCTGCCTCTAAACCTCAACACCCTATCAACTCCTACTGTGAAGTCCTTGGCCTTTTCGGTGCCAAGTAGTCCCACGGTCTTCTGTAGCTTAGGGTCAGATAGCTGCCTCTCCTTTATCAGAACAAGGAAATCGTTAGACACAGTTAGATGATTGCATCTAATGACTCCCTCCCCTAGGACTATCTGTATCTGCATATCTCTGAACTGTTCCACTAAGCCCATCTCCTTAATCATCATATGAGCTGCATGAACCGTTTTTCTGCTCAAAGCATCAGCCACCACATTTGCTTTCCCCAGGTGGTATAATAGCTCAAAGTCAAAGTCTTTAAGAAACTTCATCCATCGTCTCTGCCTCATGTTTAACTCTTTCTGGTCAAACAGGTATCTCAAGCTCTTGTGGTCGCTGAAAACCTGAAACTGTGCGCCATACAAATAATGTCTCCAGATTTTTAAGGCAAAAACTACCGCTGCCAACTCCAAATCATGAGTGGGATAGTTCTTCTCATGGTTCTTTAGCTGTCTCGAGGCATAGGAAACCACCCTCCTGCTTTGCATCAAAACACATCCTAACCCCTGATGGGAAGCATCGCAAAACACCTCAAATGGTTTACTAGCATCTGGAATCACTAACACAGGTGCACTAGTCAATTTTTTCTTCAATTCTAGGAAGCTCTCCTCACAACGGTCAGTCCAAGCGAAAGGCTGATCCTTCCTAGTCAGCTGTGTCAAAGGTGCTACCATTTTGAAGAATCCCAAAATGAATCTCTTGTAGTAGCCTGCTAGCCCCACAAAGCTTCTTATTTCTGTCACTGACTTAGGACGCTCCCACTTTAATACCGCTTCCACCTTGGATGGATCTACAGATATGTCCTGAGCTGATATAATATGCCCCAAGAATTGAACTGTAGACATCCAAAACTCACTTTGACAGTTTTGCATACAACTGCTTTTCTCTCAAGATGCTCAAAACTGTTCTCAAGTGTTTCGCATGTTCCTCATAACTCCGAGAGTATATCAAGATGTCGTCAATAAAAACCACCACAAACTTGTCTAAGAATGGTCTGAAGATTCTGTTCATATAGTCCATGAACATGGCAGGGGCATTAGTCACTCCGAAAGGCATTACTACGTACTCGTAATGCCCGTACCTGGACCTGAAAGCGGTTTTCTGAATATCATCTGGCTTGACCCGAATTTGATGATATCCCGATCTTAGATTGATCTTAGAAAACACCGTGGCTCCGTGTAATTGATCCATCATGTCGTCTATTCTCAGCAGAGGGTACTTATTCTTGATGGTTAATTTATTTAGCTGCCTGTAGTCCACACAGAGTCTAGAACTGTCGTCTTTCTTCTTAACTAGCAACACTGGCGCTCCCCAAGGTGACACACTCGGTCTAATAAACTGTTTCTCAAGCAGCCCTTCAATTTTCTTCTTCAATTCCTCAAGCTCAGTCGGAGCCATCCTGTATGGTGCCATTGATACTGGCCTTGCTCCTGGCACAAGATCAATAGAGAATTCTATTTCTCTAGGAGGGGGTAAACCAGGCACATCTTCAGGGAACACGTCTGGGAAGTCCCTCACTACAAGTGTCTCAACACTCCCACTTCCCCCCTCAACGGACAAGTGAGTCAGAATTATGAAACATTGAGATCCTTCCTTGATTGCCTGGTCACCTGTTGTGAGGATATCAACTGATCTTCATCTTCCAAGCTAGGAAACACCACCCTCTTCTCGTTGCAATCAATAAGAATGTGATTAGTAGACAACCAATCCATCCCTAAGATTACATCTAGCCCTTCTAGGGGTAAACAAATAAGGTTCACTCTGTATTTGCGCCCCTCAACCTCTATCAAACACCTCGCGCACAAGGTCGAGGTCCTGACTATCCCAGAAGCAGGCGTGGATACTACCAGGTCAAACTAGAGCTCCCTCACCGGAAGACCCAACTCAAGCACTTTAGACTCCGACACGAAGGAATGCGTAGCTCCCGAATCATACAAAACGCATAAACTCCTACCAGCAATCATACATGATCCAATGATGAGGTTACCTGATCTGACCGCCTCTGTACCCGTCATAGTATATACCCGACCGGCTGCTTGAGGTATCACACCTCCCCTAGACTGCTGCGGCTGAGACTGTGATGAAGGTCTCGACAATGCATTCCTGCTGGTAGGACAATCCCTTATGAAATGACCCTCCTTGCCACACCCGTGACACGTCCTCCTACTAGAGATCCGAGGGCAAGCATTCTTCATATGGGGTCCTCCACAAAGAAAACATTGTGCCCTATGAGGCTGAAACTGCTGAGGCTGGTGAGTAGGCCTCCTAGGCCCCTGAGGCTGAGGCCTGGAGTATGGTTTCCCCCTGTCCTCATGTCTGCTCATGGACACTGATGATCCTCCCATCTTCTGTTGGGGTCGCTGCTGTGCTTCAACCTCAGCCTTAAGCTTTTCCATCACTTGTGCCTTCTCCACCAAGGCCGGGAATTCTTTAATCGAGAGTGGGGCCACCATGAGCTTGAGATCTCCTCTCAACCCCTTTTCAAACTTTCTGCACTGCCAGTCTTAAGCCATCTTCAAGGTATGAAATCTGCCTAGATGTTTAAATTTCTCAGCATATTCAGATACCGACATGTCCCCTTGCATCAGTTGTAGGAACTCAACCTCCTTGACATACCTCACACTATCAGGGAAATATTCAGCATAGAATTTCTTCTTAAACAGCTCCCAAGAGATGGGGTCCTGACTATCCTCCAACATCATCTTCATGCTAGACCACCAATGAACGGCCTCCCCAGCAAGAGGTACTTAGTATACGCCAATCTGTTTTCTGCAGGACACCGCTTGGCATCATAAATTCGTTCCATGTCCCGCATCCACTGGTCGGCTCCATCCGGGCTAGTCTTGCCATCAAAGCGGGATGGATGATGCTGTAAGAAATCCTCCAAACTCCATTCCTGCATCCGGGGTGGTGGAGCTTGAGATGAACCGGCTGCCGAACGGTTTTCCCCCAACTGGTGTAAGGCCTCTAAGTGTCTCTGTTGAGTTGCCTCTACTGCTAGCCTAGCAGACTCCATTTGTTGCGAGGCTAGATTCTGCTGATTCATCATATTGGCGTTTTGTTGCTGCATGGCTGCAATCATTCCCTCAATCGCTCCCACCAAGTGAGGAGGGTTTGGAATAGGAGGAGGAGGAGGTCTAGGTGCCATAGCTCTCTGGCCACACAAAGATGGAATCATTAGTCTCACTAATAGATACCACAACCATGCCACAACACTAAGAAGAACATACAACGGAAGCTAAGCAAGCTCACACCTACAGATCCTAAAGGAACCACCGCTCTGATACCAAAAATGTAACATCCCATTTAATAGTCCTTTCAGCTATTAAACAAAACATCATATTATGATAGAGCAAAGCAGATCGACAGAAAGGCATACAAAAGTTTAATACAGTCGTCCCAAAAATAATCTGTTTTCAATCCTTGTACTACTATCAGAAGCAGACTTAAAGAAAAGTACGGCTTATACATTCCAAAATGCTCTATTCTAAAAGCACAAGTCCATAAACAAAGGAACACTAGGAGTCACTGATCAGGTCTAGTCTGAGGGAGACGTACCATCACCTGTATTCTTCTCTGCTCACACCAAGTAGTAGGTGGTCATCGCAAAAGAAGATATTCAAGGAAAAACATGCCAAACAAGAAGGGTAAGCTAACAACTCACATAAAGAGCGGTGAAGTCACATAAAAATATATATATAATAAACAAACAAATTTTACACACATTGTAAATTAAACCAAGTCGCTACTACAATACATACAAGTACCCGACTCTAACTCAATATCCGGATTATGTAAGCAAATTGGATCTCTTGATAGCTTGCACTTGTGAAGGTTCCTAAACTCTGCAGAGTTTAGACTCAAGGGGTTATCACCCAACCACTCCCAAGGTAAGTCCCCTTCGCGTCTATGACTGATTGGGTCCATAGACTAGGACCTTCTGCTACTCCTCACGATATAACCCACTATGCTCTACATGAGTCTTAATGGATTATTGGAGCGTCAGAATGCCAACCAAAAACGAGTCCTTAAATGCTTACACACACTAAGTACTTTTCCTAGGAATTCCTATGAAATCCTAGTTCATCTCATCCCTTCACAATTCTCATTTCACCAACTTTCATCATACAATTATATGCATACACTACAAATCATCAACATCCAACATACTGTAAGCAGACATTATTTATTTTCCATCCATTCAACCATCATTCATTTAAAACAGGGAAGAAAACATAACTCTGCAGTACAATTCGCCTAAGCTAGCGAATCTCGCCTAGGCCAAGAAGTAGTCTCGCTTAGGCGGGCTACCCTCGCCTGGGCGAGACCCTTTACAGTGGGCAACTCGAACACCTGAGTGAGTTCTCGCTCAGGCCAGGCTGGTTCGCTTAGACGAGGAGATATCTTGCTGAGGCGACCCCAGCTCGCCTAGGCGAGACCTCGCGCAATAATCAGAGGCAAATTCCATGATATTCTCGCTTAGGCGAGAGTCACTCGCCTAGGCGAAATGATCAGGTTTTCCACACTGTTCTACACATGCAAGGTTACGAAATTCATATCACAATCCAATTACACATCATAAGCAGTTCAAACATGAAATTAAGCTAAGAATCATCCCCTCCAAACATACCAAGCTCCTAATTACTCGAAAGTTTAGATGATAGTTAGCTTCCCTTACCTCTTTTGTTAAGATTTGAGCTTGGTGGGGTTGAAATGGGCACCAAGGAAGCAGAGGTCTCAAATTAACCTAGAGATTCAATACCAAGACATAGAAAAGATGGAATCTTATAATTAACTCCGAATTCAGGGATGAGCAGATGAACTCTAGCAGAAATTGAACCAAAACGGAAAATTGGAACCTACCGAGGAGGGTGGGAGCTGAGGGATGAAGCACTAGAGGGTCCAGCTGAGTCTGATCCTCCAGAATCTAGTCACAAAGAATTCAGAGAACTGGTGAGGGGATTGAGTAACTAGTAAAAACAGGAGGGGAGAACTTGGAAGCAGAGAGGGAGAGTGGAAGTTGTGTTATCTGATGGTTTTTTTGAAAGTGAGAAAAGGTAGTTTTTAATTTTAAGGGGTTTCACAGTTTTAACAACAATTCAGAGTCCATATATATTGTTAATATAATCTCATTTTTTTTTTTATCTTGTTAAGTAAAAAAATCATTAATTACTTTTTTTTCTAAAAGTGTTAATATAAATTAGCTTCTTCGCCTTTAACACAACTTTTTGGCTTTGATCATACATTAGGTTAGGGAGATGATCACGCCACAATCAATGGCATACATTACATACATGCTTCCAATAATCCATTTCGTTGTTTTCCATATTCTTCAAAACTTTCATTAGTTCTTCATTGATAACAAGTTTTTTCAGCCATTAACATCACTTCTTAGAAGTTTCTTCGGGATTGAGAGCAACAATATAGATTAGTATGATGAACAATAAAACACATTATAATGGGTTCCTTATATAAATAAAAAGGGTAAATAACCAACTAAATATCTAGGTTAAATTCCACTTTTTTTTTTCACTTTATCATTTTATTTTTGTTTCTAATTTTTAGTAGTAATAAACCTTTAAAAATGTTGCAAATTTTACTCTCCTCACAATTTTCTTAATTTATTTATAATGGCTGTATACCATTTTCTAACAACTTTTAATCATGAAGCATATATTTACAGTAATAGCTTTTAATAACCACTATTGATAAATTTTGTTATGCTTTTAAGAACCATCCACGTCTAAGGTCTAAGTAACACATAAGAATCTTGTTATTTTTTGTTTTGTTTTAGGTTATAAGCTATTTTTTTGTCTAGGGTTATGCAATGAGTGTAGGATGCTAACTATATAACAATATTAAAAATATAACTATTAATAGTGATGATTAAAAGTCTCACAAATCAATCTATTTCAATGTGAATGTGAAGTTTTGTTTAGATTCCAGCTTTCTTCCACTACTCCAATAAGGTGTATATTGTGGCCAACATCCAAACAAGTCACATCAATATTATAATAATAATAATAATAATATTATTATTATAAATGTTTGAAGAGATTGTGGTTAATTTGCAGTATTATTGAAAGATGGTGGTAATTATGGTGGTCCACAAGCAAAGAAAGATTCCAATAAAATATATATAGTTAGCAGAAGCATGCCCTACTCATCAGAACACCATGTTTGGTAGTTGCTGGCCAGTCACACATTAGGGTGTAGATAATGACAACTAAGACACAGGTCTTACAAACTCTCAACATCCATTAATTTAGAATTAAAACACCAACAAAATATATATATATATATATATATATATATATATATATATATATATATATATATATATATATATATATACTTCCAAAAATAATTAAAATGCTTCAAAATATCATTTTAACAGAAAAGAAAATAGTCAAAGTTCTCATTTTCAATTTGGATACATTACATGAATCATAAATTTTCTTTTAGCGTTGTATTTAAGGACAAATCTTAAATATTGATTAATTTTATTGACTAAAATTATTTTTATTATAAATTATTATCTAAATTATCATTAAAATTAGTTAACAATGGCTATTGATCTTTAATCAAGAAACTGATCTTTAATTATTTTTTTATCATGAAATTATTTAAAAATTTTCTCGGAGAGGCGTTGGTGGAGAAAAGAAACATGACGTTATTATTATTTTTATCAAACTCAGCATAATCAAATTTAAAAACAAATTCATAACAATTTGAAAAAAGTTGATTATACTAATCTGGATGATTTAAATATAATTTATTAGTTTATGTTTTTTTCTTACTCTATTTATAATATAAATAATATAAATATAAATTTTGAGTGTGAATTGTAGTATCGTCATGACATTTTTTTTAACAATATGAATTTGTCAAATTATATTTCGAATCTTGAGACAAATTTTGATTTAGTTTCCTCATTGAATTTTTTCTTTTATATTATTAAATTTTTTTAATTCACAAATGTGAAAAATTTCCTCCTTGTTATTTTGAATTTAGTTTTATGTTAATTCCTATTTTGTATATTTTTTTATTAATATTACGTTAACCCTGGTGGTGGACGACAATTAATTACGTAGAATATTTCCATTTCAAAAATATGATAGATGACATATATATAGATCATGATGGAATAACATCTTCTTATTAAAAATAAAATACAATTATTAAAATACAGTATATTATAATAACATTATTATTATTAAAGTAAAATCACACTATGCACTATATATGAAATGGACTTGGCACCAACATGATTGGATTTAGTGGAAGAACTTTAGCAAGAATTAAGAAGTAAACTAGATTCTTTAAATTGTGTTTATCTTAAAAATAATCTTAAAATTTATATGACCAAGATATCAAAAGTTTATTTTTAATATGCGTCTTGTTAAAGCTAAAAAAGTTGTTCTTTATCAAATTGCTCAAACACAATTATGAAATAATGTACATTAAATATTAAAGAAAAATAACTGAAAATGTGTTCACCCAACGGAGAGACAATGACATGATGTGTATCACTATGATTTCATAGTATGAATCCAACAATAACTAATTCATTATCAAACAAATTGAGAGGAGGCCGAATAATTACTTTTATGTTTACCTAACAACTATATAAGACATGTTGTATTATGTTTTAGGAAATAAGAATAACTTTCTCTCTAATATTTAGAATTATAGAGTTCTATCTTTCCATGTATTTTCTTAATCCACACAGTAAATATTGTGCCAGAAAAAATAAAATTTATAAGATGGACAGTGACGGAACTTGACCAAAAATTCTAGGGGAGCCAAATTATATTTGTTATATATAAATTATTTTTTTAATTAAAAAAAATTAATTTCTTTTAATTAAAAAAAATCAATTTCCTTACATTATTTTTTTTATTCAAAATAAGCACTCATGACAATAGAATCTAAACAATATAACAATGGATAATTTTCTAAACACATTTGATATGGATCCCATTTTGGATAAGCCTTTCGTACCTCATCAAATTAATTTGGTGGGTATTGTCAAATTTGAAGACGCTTTCCCGGATCACGTTCTAAAGTATTTTCAAATTCATTATATGTAACTTTAGGAACCTTAGAGAGTTGTTTTTCGTTTTCTTCAATATTTGGATTCTCATGAAGTTTCTCAATTTTAGATGACAGATGCATTTTTTTCAT
>Ga0214544_1008188_pt1 | contig 17651 bp, 15 predicted proteins | sample CNSS3metaG_FD_160074 | JGI IMG/M metagenome (GOLD analysis project Ga0214544, IMG submission 160074) | Root nodule microbial communities from cowpea collected in UCLA plant growth center, Los Angeles, California, USA - CNSS3 | ecosystem: Host-associated > Plants > Roots > Nodule | place: USA... | reverse complement strand
TACTTGGGGTAAGGGTGGGGAACTTAAACGAATTAACCATAAGATAAGGGTGTTCGACCCAGGCCGCTTACTTGGGGTAAGGGTGGGGAACTTAAACGAATTAACCATAAGATAAGGGTGTTCGACCCAGGCCGCTTACTTGGAGTAAGGGTGGGGAACTTAAACGAATATAAAAGAAACACATGAAAAAGTCGTATAGTTGGGAACCCTTCTTTTTATTTATTGAATAGGGGTGCCTCGTTAAAACCTCCCTGGCCAAAACCCTCCTTAGGGAAAAAAGACCAGGTGAGGAAAAAGAGTACACCCGGGGTTACAAGTATTGGTTCGATTACAATATACGTTCAACTGAAGTAGAACTTGAGGTGGGATACATTCCAGGTGTTGGGAATCTCTTCCTCAGATAAATGTTCTAGGCGATATGCTCCTCCTCCTGCATCTTCGCGTATACGGTACGGGTCGTCCCAATTGGCGGAGAACTTGCCATCCTTCTTTCTGGCACTGCTGGCCATTCTCCATACTAGGTCCCCGATGACGAACGGTCGTGGACACAGATTTGCATTATATTTCTTGGCAGCTCGTTGTTTGATAGCTAAATTGCGTATCTGGGCTTTTTCTCTGAGTTCGGGTAGAAGGTCGAGATGTAAGGCCATGTTCTGGTGATTGTGGGTTGGGTCGTACAGTTGTCGGCACAGGGATGGTTCGCCAATTTCTACTGGTATCATGGCGTCTGCGTCGTAGACTAGACTGAATGGGGATTCGTTTGTTGATGATTGAGGGGTGCATTTGTAAGCCCATTGTACTTCTATTAATTCTTCGGGCCATCGGCCTTTGGCGGTATCCAATTGCGCAGCTCCATGAGGATAACTTTATTTGCCGCCTCTGCTTGTCCATTGGTTTGTGGATATTCTACAGAACTTGTGATGTGCTTGATGCCTAGGCAAGTGTAAAATTTGGCTAACTCTTTGTCAATAAATTGTCAGCCATTGTCTGTGATGATAGTATGTGGCACGCCATATCTGCATATAATGTCCTTCCACACAAATTGTTGAACTTGTTGGGCCGTGATGGTAGTGAGCGGCTTGGCTTCTATCCATTTAGTGAAGTAATCGATGACTACAATTAGGAATTTTACCTGCCCCTTGCCGGGTGAAAAGGGGCTGAGAATGTCCATTCCCCATTTAGCGAATGGCCATGAGGATAGTATGTGGTGTAGTTGTTCTTGTTTATGGTGAATAAGGTTGCCATGTTTCTGACATGGTTTGCATTTTGTGACATGATCCTGACAATCTGCTTCTATGGTCGGCCAGAAATATCCGGCCCTGAGAACTCTGGTAGCCATGGTGCGTGCGCCGGAATGATAACCACAAATGCCTTCGTGTAGCTCTTTGATAATATATTGCGCTTGTTCTGCCGTGACACACTTAAGGAGGGGTTGGCCATATCCGCGTTTATAGAGGTCATCGCCTATCATAGTGTACCTGGCGGCCTTAGCTAGCCAATTTTTGTTCGCGTCTAGAGGGGGGTTGCCAGTTTTGAGGTACTGGATGTAAAGGGTGGTCCAGTTTTGGCTTTCAGAGGGGGTGACGTCGCTGGCTGGGGTGTGGGTTAAATTTTGACAAGTGTGTGTGATGGAAGGCGTGGACAGTGTTTGTTGTAGTAAGGATCGGTGACGGTTTTTTAGCTTGGTGTTGGCCAGTTTGGAGAGAATATAGGCCCTGATGTTATCGGTCCTTGGGATGTGTTCGATGTGGACTTGTTCGAAGGCGGATTGAATGACTGCTCGGACTAGATGGTAATACTGCAGGAGGATGGGGTCTTTGATCTGGAACTCGTCATTTAGATGGCGTACAGTGAGTTTGGAGTCGGTTTTGCATGTTAACCTCTTGACGCCTACCTCACGGGCTAGGGAGAGGCTGGCGAGGATGGCTTCGTATTCGGCTTGGTTATTTGACGTCTTGAAGGCAAAGTGAAGGGATTTTTCAATGAGGATGTCGTTGGGGCCTTCTAAGACGATGTCGGCACCGGCACCCCTTGGATTTGAGGAACCATCTACATGAAGCGTCCATTGGTCCTCTATAGGTGTGTGTTGTAGGTCGTTGACGAAGTCTAAGAGACACTGGGCTTTAATGGGGCCGTGGGGTTCATAACGGATGTTGAATTCTGACAGTTCGACGGCCCATGATGACATGCGTCCGACTAGATCTGGTTTTTGCAATATTTTTTGGATTGGGTAGTCGGTTTTAACGGTTATGGTGTGGTTTTGGAAATATGGGCGGAGGCAGCGTGCCGCATGGACCAAAGATAGGGCCAACTTTTCTACCATCTGATATCTGGTTTCAGGATCTTGCAACGTTCTGCTCACAAAATACACTGGATGCTGCGTGCCTTCTATTTCTTGGACGAGTGTGGCGATGACGGTATAATCGGTGGTTGTAATGTATACAAGCAGGGGTTGATGGGTGTCCGGCTTGTGGAGAATAGGTGGGGAGGTTAGGGTTATTTTTAGTTTTTGGAAAATTTGTTTACAATCATCAGTCCACGTGAACCGGGTGGAATTTTTTAGGAGTTGGATTACGGGTTGGGTTTGTTAGGCTAGTTTGGGTAGGAAGCGGGAAATGGCTGTGAGACGGCCAATGAAACGTTGGACCTCTTTGATAGTAGTGGGGTTGCGCATTTCGATGATGGCCTTGCATTTTTCAGGGTTGGCCTCTATACCGCGTTGGGTTAACATAAAACCAAGGAATTTACCCCGATCAACGCTGAATACGCACTTGTCGGGGTTTAGGCGAAGTTTGTACTGGCGTAGTGCGGAGAAGACTGCCGACAGATCCTCGGCATGTTAGCGATGACTTGGGGACTTGACAACCATGTCGTCGACGTATACTTCGACACAGTGTCCCATTAGGTGGCTGAAAACCTTGTCCATGAGTCGTTGGTAAGTCGCTCCGGCGTTTTTGAGGCCAAAGGGCATGACCTTGTAGAAGTAATTGGCATCGTCCGTGATGAAGGCGGTTTTATGCATGTCTGATGCGGCCATGGGAATTTAGTTATACCCAGAATATGCATCCAGGAAACTAAGCACCTTGTTCCCTGCTGCGCCGTCCACGAGTCGATCAATGTTGGGTAAGGGGTAAGCGTCACGAGGGCAAGCCTTGTTCAGGTCCGTGTAGTCTACGCACATCCGCCATTTGCCATTGGCTTTCTTCACCAAGACAACGTTAGAAAGCTAAGTGGTGTACTGAGCTTCTTCTATAAATCCTGCGCTTAGTAACTTGTTGGCTTCGACCTTGGCTGCTTAGCGACAATCTTCGCCAAGCTTGCGTTTTTTCTAGGATACATAGCGGGCTTCTCTATATATGGATAGTTTGTGGGATGCGACCTGGGGGTCCACTCCAGGGAGGTCGGCCGCTGACCAGGCAAAAAGATCAGTGTTGTCGATGAGGATGGATGGGATGGTGGCACGCTCGTCAGAATTTAAACCGGTGCCTAGGTTAATAGAGTGACCATTGGGAAGCTCTAGAGGGGAGGTGTCCTCAACTGGCTCGAGGCGAATGTCCCGGCCTATTCTAGGGTCAAGATCCTCGCCGGATAGGGCTATGCTGGAGCCAAGGGGTCGTTCGATATGGTTGGTTTGTTGGATTGGGAGTTGTGGGCGCAAGCTGGCCATGTAGCATTCGCGTGCCAAGCGCTGGTCATAGTGGATTGTAATGATGTCGCCGGATGGGGCAGGGAACTTCATGGCTAGGTGAGGGGTGGAAACGACGGCGCCGAGAGTATTGAGGGAAGGACGGCCCAACAGGATGCTGTAGGATGTTGGCGCGTCGACGATAAGGAAGCGGATTGGGATGGTTTTAGTCTGGGTCCCCTCCCGAAAGACGGTGTGGAGGTCGATATAGCCCCGGGTGGATACCTGTTCACCGGAAAAGCCATATATTAGCTCGTCATATGGGACCATGGCGGTGTCAGGAAGTTGAAGTTTCTGGTAGGTGGCTCAGTAAAGAATATCAACGGAGCTGCCTTGATCAACGAGGACTTTTTTGACAGCGTAATTTTCAATTTCAACGGTGATAACCATGGGGTCATCTTGTTGATGGTCGAGGCCGTGAAAGTCATCGTCTGTGAAGACGATGGGAGGCATACGACGTCTGTGGTGGGAATGGGTGATGTGGTTGATAGATTGGATATGGCGGAGGTGTCTTTTTCTGGCAGAGGAAGTGGATCCTCCGCTAGCAAAGCCACCAGAGATGGTGTTAATAGTGCCACGTAGGGGAGGGTCGGCAGGGGCGCTGTCGGTGCGGGCTGGCTCCGGTTCTTGGTTGGTGGGTTAGGCGGGGTGTTTGTCGTGACGGGAGTCATGTGGTGGACGTCTGTGATCGGGTCGAGGAGGATGGCGGGATCGAGAGGAGGAAGAATGGTCGTCTCTACGGGTGAAGCGGCGAAAGTGGCCAGCACGGAACAGTTCTTCTATTTTATCTTGGAGTGCTTTGCATTCTTTTATAGTGTGGCCATGGTTGCGATGGTAGCGGCAATATTTGGTCATATCGGCATTGGGGGTGTGATTGTCTTGCGTGGTGGAGGGATTAGATCAGCTTGGAGGGCTTCGTCGAGGATGCGGGAGCGGGCTACGGTAAGGGGGGCGTATCTGGTGAAGCTAGGTTGGCGGGGTTCGCGTGGGCGGGTATCAGGACGTGGGTTAGGCCGTGGGGTGGGGTTGGCGGTGGTGGCTGCATAGTCGTTGCAGAATTTGGTGTGAAGGGTTTGCATTTCCTCCATGCGGACATAGTCAGCTGCACGCAACTTGAGCTCGTGCATGGAGGCAGGTGGGTGGAGATAGACGTTGTTGGCAAAGGGGCCAGGTTGTAAGGTAAAGGCCATGCACTAGAGGATCATCTCCTGATTGAGGTGTGGTGTGCGAAGAGCTGCCTTACTAAAGCGATTTATGAACGCTCTGGTGGTTCATTTTGTTCTTGTCTGATGCTTAGGAGGGATATGGTGGTAGTTTGATGTGGGCGGCTGTCGGCGAAATGGGTGGAGAACATGTGGGAGAGTACGTCGAAACTATCGATGGAGTAAGGCGGAAGGGTTGTGAACCATTCTAGAGCAGGGTCCTTAAGGGTGGTGGGGAAAGCTTTGCAAAAGACTGCGTCTTGGGATGTGTACAGGGCGACATGGGTGATGTAGACTTTAAGGTGCTCGTCAGGGTCAGTTTCACCAGTATAGCGATCCAGGGTGAAAGGTTCCCATTGGGCCGGAAGAGGGGTGTTGGCGATAAAGTTAGTGAAGGGGTGACGGCGTCTGGGCTGGTGGGGAAGGAGCAAGTGAGGTGGGATGGGATGGTTGATCATAGTAGGGAAGGTGGAGGCGAGGTTGTGAGGGGGGATGTGGGTTGTCGGAAGGTATTGTGGGTTGTATGGTGGAATATGGGTGGTGTGTAGGGTAGTGGGTATGTTGTAGGGGATCTGAGTGGTATGGAGGGTAGCGGTAGGGGTTGGGGGTGCGGTGAGCCCTGGTTGACTAGATGGGAAGTGATGGGGATGGGTCGAAGTAATGGGTGTTTGTTGGGTGGTGGTGAAGGTGTGAGGAGTGGGGTTGTACTCGCTTTCTTCCTCTGTGGGCTGGAAGGCTGGGGACTTCGCAGCTTCAGAGGTTTCCTTGGCTTTTCCCTTTAGATTGGGATCAGCTTCAATCCTTCACCTCAAGCGAGAGTTCTCTTGTCGTTCTTCAAATCTGCGAGTTCTTGTTGCATCTTTGCTTGGCCGTCTAGGATGGCGGCCAGATTAGGGGTGATGCAAAGGGGTCCAGAGGGACTAGCATCCGCCTGCTTATTCACTCCAGCTTTGCTACGGGTGGAAACCATCTTCAGAGAAAAACAGGTACTAAAGGTGTTCGTCTCGTGCCCCACAGTGGACGCCAATTGTTCCTGCAGAGAACAAATAAGATGAGTTAGGCACAAGCGTCACCTTACCATGTAGTCCGTTATCTCCTTAGTTGGCTTCTCCTTGGTTGATACATGTCAGCTTGGACCCAGGGGGGTTACCTGTAGAAGAGTCTCTGAAGCTCAAGTAAGTCAAAACTCTCAAAAGGTCAAATCAGTGATTAATGAATGCGTACCTTTAATTATTGGGGTCCACGCGTATTTAGAGAGCATTAATGATGTCTGATTACCTCATGGGCCGGGCCTTGACTTGGGCTCTAGCTTGGGCCATGAGTGGGCTTGGGCCCTAACCCAGGCCCTTAAGACCTATTGAACGCGGGGGCTTCTATTTTCACTAAGTTTATTGGAGTTGTCGGCCTGAACTTCAATCTTATCGGGTCTGCTGGAGTAGCCGGCCTGGACCGGCTACCTACCTCGACGACTTATATTGGTTACATGAGGTGTAGGTTATTCTTCTAGATGTATAGGTTAAAACCGGTACAAGTTAGGCTGAATACTTGGCTGCCTTGATATATGCATTGTTTACTTATTTGGTGGAGTTTGGCTAGGTGTCGTACAATTTCTATTAATATCTTTAGGAGATATTAAAAATATAGATAATCTTCTATTTTGATGTAAGACTCTTAATATTATACAAATATATATTTTTGCAATATTTAATGAACAATTACAGAGATGTAAACTATATATATGAATATGAAGTTATGTTATTATTAATGTTCTCTCAAGGATAATCTTATGATAAAAGAAAAAATTAATTCCATATCTTTTTATCAAATAATAATTATTTAGTATAGTAATCGTGGCGTCACAACCAACAAGTTAATTCAAGACAAACGAGTAATTTTTTAAACTAAAACTAAACTTTCACTACAAAATTAATTATTTTTAGTAGAGGTTATATTTGGCATTTCTAGGGGTTTTAAACCCCACTAAGAGTTTTACCAGGGGTTTGTCTTTCCGCTGGAAGAACCAGTGTCGATAATGGATTACCATGGGATTTTACTAATCCTTGGAATTTGTGCAACTTACTAGAGGTTTACAAAACCCCTAGTATTGGCTGGGGTTTTAAACCCCCGGTACTGGTTAGGATTTTTAAAAACCCCTGGTACTCGTTGGGATTTTGAAAAACCCCTAATATTGGCTAGGGTTTCAGAAAACCCACGGTACTACTGTGGTTTCAACCTTGTGAGGAATTGTCCTATTAGTTGGCACACTATTGCTTAATATAATACGAATAACGGTTACACAACATGATAAACCAAACAAATGCCAAAAGATAAACAAAGAGGAATGACATGCCTCTTTTCAATTATATCTCAGACAAGAATACCAATGAGAAAGATCATAAAATGATAGGTCAAGGTATTTTTAAATCCTTGATATTCTAGCATGATCTACATCCTTTTCTTGTACATTGTTCTACGTTGTTTTTATCTAGAATTATGGTTTTCTATATAAAGATTTTAATAAGGCAATAAAATTCTACCAAATAAAATGCCACAAGTTACTTTTGGAATTTCAAAAGGTAGAGCAAACCAAAACAATGATGCAGTCCACAAAAAGCAATAAAAGCAACTTCTGCTAACATGGTTGACTGGAGATCTTCATAATTACTGGATTAAGTAACTTTTCCATCCTCCATTACCTAAAATTTTCATTATAGTATTATTATTTACTAATTTAATATTAAAGAAAAAAATATCCCAAATGAGATGCTTTACCAAGATCGTATCGAATTCTACAAGAAACATATATAATGATTGTTTTCTCTCTTAAAGCATTCATAACACAGTCTTGTAGTTTTGTAGATGTAGCACTTAGTTTGATTCACCAAAATCAGAAGTAAGACAATAGTTTTACTATAATTAACAATATATAAGTGTTATTTTCATACATGGAATAAAATTGTGGCTATTTGTGCATCAACTACACTGAATGGGTCATGAAGTAGATGTCAGCATCATTATAAAATGCTCGAGCTAGTTGAATCCTTTGCCCTTGTCCTCCATTCATTACCAATGTAAACAAGTACATGTATGCATGTATAACGAGATTTGACGTGATAAAAAATTTCAACAGCGATAACATAAAAGAAAAGACTTGTTAAATGAAATTCATCCATGGAGTTGCCCAAGTTGGGAGTCATGTCCACAGGAAATTTCTTCATTTCAGCTGTAATCATAATAATTTATTAATAACCTTGGCAAATTAAAGAGCTTGTTTGAGAGAATATTTATAAACTAAAATGCACCATTATGAATGTAGCATCAATTTGAGATCCATTGAACTACCAGTTAAAGTAGAGAGAGTGAGAGAGAGCATACTCTGGACTCTAAATTCATTAGTATTGCAGACTTCGTGGATTCTTTGGCACGATCCCATAAGCATAAAGTTGACAATTGACTTTAAAAGAATAAGACTTTTATTAAGGGGAAAATTGATCCTATTATTGAAGGAAATATTACACCAGATTGTCGGCTAGTGTTCGGAGATATCATGATAACAACAACCTATGAAAGATGTATTTTCTATATAAATCCACGTTATACCTCTAGTAGCCTTCGATTACCAAAAAAAAGTACAAAAAATATAAGAAAAAGCAAAAGTATCAAGGTATGGAAACACATTCTCTTGCACTTGTTGCATCTTCTGAACTAGGAGAACCATAATCTTTAATAATACTTCCACCATCCCCTTCATAGTTGATTTCCCCTATTTCATTTAACTTAAAGCTCCCATTATTGTGCTTTAGTAGTTGTCGATAATGTTTGCGAAATTTCTCGCACTCCTTTCTGCATTTAAAGATTTAGAGTTAAACTAAAAAAGCATATGAGAGAAGTACACACAATAAAAAGTTTTAAATACTGCAAAAACCATGGTGGACCATTATACATACTTTACCTATTTTGAGTTCTTATAGCATCTCTTTCTTCCTTAGTATTGTCCAAGTCATAGTTGTATAAATGAGTCCATCTAGAACGGATCTAATCAAAGGCTGAGTGTCAGCATAAATTTGTTCTACACATGAAATAAAAAAAACATCATGAAAATCATCAAATAAGAACTAACTTGACAAAACTTGTAAGAAACATAATTTATAAGTAAGAAAACCATAAATTTATATGAACCAACAAGCATTTTACTGACTGAATATTAAACAGGAGAAAGAACTTTCCTGAAAGTATTTCAATTTCAGAAAGAGACAGTGCTCAATTTATAAACAATATAGAGATAATGAGTCTCCTCAATCTGAATCTATCTCTCAAAGTAATTAACTAATATTGCCTAACTAACTTAAGTTTCTCCTAACTTCTAACCTAAACATTCCTCCTACTGTCTGAGAAATATAATTGTGGACATGATTCTAACATTGATATCTTTCCAACACTTTATGGCTAGTAAGATATCAATGAAAGAAAATGTATTTGTTGGGGTAACCATAATGAATTGAAGGGAAATGAAATTGTGATTGAATTCTGAACTCGTATAATTGAAACAGTTGCAACAACTGTGAACACGCAAAGCAACCACGTAACAACGCAGATGCTAGAACTGCGAAACTGTTGCAGCCGATCATAGATGCACCACAGGTTTGGGAAAACACAACATTTGAAACTGAATTCCTTCATAGAAAAAAAAAACATAAAAGAAGAGAAAGTGAGAAAGTGAGAAATTAACAGTAAAGTGAAAAGAAAAAAAATTGAAAACCTAAAAAAACAAAAGAAAACCAATACCAATTGAAAAAAACAATTGACAGAGAAAAAGTTCAAGAGAGATCGGGAGCTATAGTGAAGAGAAATTGGAAGAGCCTATTTTTTTTGAAGATTTGAAGAATTTTGTGAGTGCGAGAGATGAAGATTTGAAGAAGAAATTAATGTACGAAAAAGAAGAAAGGTGTAGCTTATTTTGAACTTAGAATGAGGCATTTTAGAAAAATGTGAAAAGGGTATGAAAATTATGGAGGGAAATTTCTCCGGGGTTCATTAAAAAACCTTGGTACTTACTGGAGGTTTATAAAACCTTCGCCTACATGTGTAAATTACTAGAGGTTTAATATCCTCTACTAATAAACCCTCCTTAAAATTAACTTTTCTTGTAGTGTTTTAGAGAGGGACAATAATGAAAAATAGAGTGCTAACAATAAGTTTAAATGTAATAATTTCATTCTTAATTTTTCATTTCTTTAATAATATTAGATTTATTTAGATAACTTTTGCATGTTCCAAAACATACTCAAGTGTGAAAAGATAACAACAGATCTCTTGCAACACACCTTTTTGGCTGCAACATGCATCAGTTAATCATTTTCAACGTATTCAATGCTCTTTCACAATCTTTTCACAACGACTTTTTATTATTTTATTATTTTATGAGTAGTATTTTACTATTTTAATTTTGATATAAGAAATACAATTATTAATATTTTGTAATAAATTATTTTATTATTTGTTTATTTCATTATATGATTATTTAATATTTGTTATTTACTATTTAATAATAATGTATAATAATATATTACATGATTCAATTTAACTTAATTTAATTCAATTATATGTAAACAATTTTTTTGAATGCAATAATAATATATGCAAAGTAATGATGTATGCAATAGAGATGTATATCGGAAAGTATGTTCAATCTTTTAAAATCATATGGAACATTTGAGATTAGAAGTTATCACTTTTTCAATATAAAATGGACATACTTATTTTTTTCAATAATGTTTTTCAGTATAATAATAATCATAATAATAGTAACAATTATTATTATTATTATTAATAAAAATAACAACAAATATTATTGAGAACAAACATTTTAATATTAACAAATAAATGTATATTTATACTTATCAATGTCATTGGTGATTGAAGATTTATTTTTATCATATAATGAGTTAATATTTATTATATAATTGTTTAAATATAAATATTGAGCTTTAACTTTCTTTAACTTATATATTGATATGCATTATGTGTAAAGTGATTAGGTCAAATTTCTTTAATTGATTTTGGAAAAATTCAAAATTCAATTTTTGATTTGATAATCTAAAAATTTTATTTGTTTTTATTTTTTTTATTTTAACTTAGCTTCTTGAAGAAGCATTATACAACTTCCAACACTACTACAATCTTATTCATTAGTCATTAAAGTAAAGTGTGCATGTTCTTGAAATGATTACCGAGATTCTCTTCTTTGTCTTTAGGATGCATTTTATATTATTTAGTGATTACATATTTTAATATTTTATTTATTTTCATTTAGGCATTTTTATTTTTATTTTTATTTATTAAAATTATTAATTGAATTTGTATTTCAGTAATTCAAAAGTCCAATTTCAATTTATATTGGTAATTCAAAAGTCCAAGTACATGTCAAACCCTTACAACTTCAATTTATATCGTTATGTTGGCTCATTCCTTCTTCAAGTTTTGGAGGAAGGCATAGATTTTTTTTCTAGGTTGGGTGTAAAAAAATTAGCATCGACGTCAAACTTCTTTACAGTAAGATGTAATTGAAAAATGTGATTCTTTATTTATTTTCCAGATTATGAAAATATTTCTTTGAAATACATTGCTTAATGATTAATGTTCAAATGTTAATGAGCAGATTATGAAAATATTACTTTCAAATACATTGCTTAATTAGTTTATGTCCCTTAATGGTTACATTGATTTAATAAATAATTTAGAATTTATTATATAACCTTCAGGTGAAGTTTAAATAAAAAAAAATAGTTCATACAATGCAAATAATAGTATTATTAAATTTTATAACGAAAAAAATTAATATAAAATTGTAATAATTTTACAATTTTTGAATGAATTTTGTTTTTCCTAACATTGTTAATGAAAGTATTATAATGTAAATTAATTAATAATTGGGACTTTAAATTTATTATCACCAAGCATTAATTCACAAAACATTAATTGTCACAAAAACAATTCATTTTTCATGGTCTCAATGTAGAGCAGCATATCAACACACAAATCCACAATAAAGAAGAAAATTTGTGTATTTAGAATGCATTGTTATTATTTATTATGAAGACTATCATTTTGAAATTCTCAAATCATAAAGTTTTTCGTCAAAGTGCCAATGAAAAAATTTTCACACTCTAAAACTTCTTCGCCTTAGCACTAGAATGCAATGAACAATAAAATTTTTCTTTCTATAAAATATTTCCATTGGATGGACATCACTAAAATAATAAAATTTATTAGTTTTGGTAAATTAATCATCTTAGCATTTGTTTTTTTCATCTTCCACAAATCCACAAATACATAATGTGCAGTATATTTTCTTTGTTCGACGAGTGTCAATCAAATGATAATGACATTTCATATGACTGTTGTTTGTGATTTGTATGGATTCAAATATTTTGTTTTGATCATTGCACGAAAAAGCTATCAACTTGATGTGGGCAAAAGAAAAAGGTAACAAGATCCTATTTTTTTTTACACAAACAAAGTGTCATTTTCGTTGTATTGTTGTCTTTCAACATTTCTATTTTTTTTATTTCTTCCTCATTTTATGTAACATCTGAAATACTATATGCGACAATGATGTTAGTAAAAGTTTAATTGGTATTGCCAACTTTCAAAATAAAAAATCTAGTTCAGTGATGTTACTCAATTTTCCTCTAGCCACAATAATAGAAACCTACTTTGCATATTCAAAAAATCCATAAAAATAATTCTTGCAAAATTTCAACGTATCTTCTTCAATAATAAATACCTACTTTCCATCTTCCCAAAAACTTAATTCATCATGCCAACAATGAAAAAAAATTAACCTTCCAACACCACTACTATAAAGTTTTTCGTTCTCCAATACTATTGCAACACACTCTTCACCTTCCTCTTCCATCACTTATCTTCCCACGATCAAAGTCAATTTTTTGTCTTCCAAGACTTAAATTTTCATCTTCCTCTTCGAAAAAAGCAATTAGTATTTTTCGTTTTGGTGTCTCAGTGCACTAAGAACACACGTCTTCCAATTATGACATCATCAATTATCAATGTGAGCAATTATGCTTTGTGGGACTCAATTCATTATCAAATTTTGATAGGTTATCAAATTCGAAGTTTTAATTTAATTTGTCATTTTAATTTTAGGTAACTTCCTCAAGAATTTTTGTAAAATTGTCACAGTTACTTACTACTTCAAATCACTATAACTTTTTTTTATCTTTCTACAGTTAACATCATTACTTTATTAGTCTCAATTACTCCGTTGGTCCTTGTTTTTGTCGCAAAATCTCAATTTGGTCCTCATATTTTTATTAGTCTCAATTAGGTCCTCATTTTTGTAAATTATTATCAATTAGGTCCTTTCTGTTAGTAGAGAACTAACACCGTTAAGTAGGTGTCACGTGTCAGCTCCTTATTTTTTTGAATTTTTTGAAATTTTTTTGAATTTTTAATTTTTTTTTTGATTTTTTAATTTTTTTTAAAAAAATATATTTATGCCACGTGTCACGTCTGTAGTATGCCACGTGTCAATCTAATATGGTGACACGTGTCAAATTATTGTATGAATCTCAATTTGGTCCTCATATTTGTTAATTTGATTTTATTTGAGTCCCAATTTTTTTTTTAAATTTTCAATTTCAGGCATTCCAAATTTAGACCATATTTTACTTTTATATAATGTTATGATTATTTTTATTAATATTGATATTTTTATTAAATATTTTAATAATATTAATTGTATTTAATATTAAAATTTTAAATATATTTATTTTAATTTGTTATAAAATTATTCTAAAATTTTGCATTTGAATTTATAAAATTTTTATTTTTAAGCCAACTCTAAAATATTGTTAATATTGAATATTATACAAATATTTCGAATATAAATTTATTAATCTATATATTTATAATTTTAAAATAAAATTTAAATAAAGTTTAATGTAAAATATAAATTTAAATAAATTAAATATTGTTTAAAATATGTAATAGAAATATCACTTGTAATAAAAGTATCATAATTAAATTTATAAAAAAAATTAAATTTGTTCTAAATTGAGCACATGAAATTAAAAGTTTTTAAAAAAATTTGGGACTGAAATCAAATCAAATTAACAAATGTGAGGACCAAATTAAGATTCATACAATAATTTGAAGCGTGTCACCATATTAGATTGACACGTGGCACACTACAAACCTGACACGTGGCATAAAAAAATTTTAAAAAAAATTAAAAAATTTAAAAAAATTAAAACAAAATTAAAAAAAAGTTAAAAAATTAAAAAAAAAAATGAGGAGTTGACACGTGGCACCTACTTAACAGAGTTAGTTCTCTACTAACGGAAAGGACCTAATTGATACTAATTTACAAAAATGAGGACCTAATTGAGACTAATAAAAATACGATGACCAAATTGAGATTTTGCTACAAAAACGAGGACCAACAAAGTATTATAACCTTTAATTTTCTTATTCAAATATTTAGCTACTTTTTTCAAATACCTTTGGTAAAATTTCATTTTTTTCAAAATTATTTTTGGTAAATTTTGCATTAAGTTGATGCTTATACTAAAAGGTTATCCAGTTAACTTATATAATAAATATTCAAAATAATCTATTTATGTAAATGTTGTTAGGCTGACTGAAATTTTTTATATTGAAATTATATATTTTTTGTTTGAAATAATATAGCTTAATAATAATATATTTTAAAAATACATTACTAGCGAATAATTAAAGTAAATAGATGAATTATATTATATTCAATTCAATGAAATTAAGTTAAGTTTGAATATAAAATGTATTTGGTATATATAGTAAATACAATATACAATAGCATTAAATCCTAAAAAATAAAGAAATAGATAACAACTTTGGAAGATTAAATTAAAACAAATTGCAACCTTAGTAATTTCTGCTTTGACGAGGTTACATCATGAAAAACATATATTGGAGTGGAATATGGATTAAGCTCAGCCAACATTGGTTCAAAAAATATTTGGTTTATACTTATTTTCCTTGAAAGGGTTAAACTTATTTCTTATTCCTTTTGGGATTTCTCTTGCCTTTTGTTTTATGAAAAAAAAAACAAAAAAAATGAAAAACTAATTAGATGGACTTCTGAGAGTAAAATGCATAAAAATAATCATGAAAATAAAGTATAGATTTTTTATGCTATTTTTGTCTGTAAAGAAAATTGCTATTGTTAAGAACTACCTTAGGTATTGCTTAAATGTTGGACGTAGCTACATTTGACCCGAATACAAAATTTCCCTATGCAACAAAATATTTGTTGACTTAAAATCAAAATTCTTCATTTCTTTGTCAATTTCTTTATGCTTTAGCTTTGAAGTCCTTATATGTGATTTGTTCCTACAGAGAACAAATAAGATGAGTTAGGCACAAACGTCACCTAACCATGTAGTCCGCTATCTCCTCAGTTGGCCTCTTCCCGGTTGGTACATGTCGGTTTGGACCCAGAAGGGGTTACCTGTAGAAGGGACTCCGAAGCTCAAGTGAGTTAAAACTCTCAAAAAGGTCAAATCTGTGATTAATGAATGCGTACCTTTAATTATTGGGGTCCATGTGTATTTATAAAGCATTAATTATGTCTGATTATCCCATGGGCCAGGCCTTGACTTGGGCTTTAGCTTGGGCTGTGAGTGGGTCTGGGCCCTAACCCAGGCCCTTAAGACCTATTGAACACGGGGGCTTCCATTTTACTAAGTATATTGAAGTTATCGGCCTCAACCAACTACTTCCCTTAACAGTTTGTGTTGCTCGTGTGCCATCTTAGGCAGGTAGTTCCTCTAGACGTCTAGGTTACCGGTCTTGGCCAGTTACTCGAATGCCTTGGTATACGGTGATCGTTTCATCATTATTTTGTTAAGTTGGCTTGGTGTGGTACATGAATATATAACCAAAAACATATATTGAGAAAAATTATGTTTTGTAAGAAATAATGGAATCAAACAAAATTATAACAAAAATAGAAAACAAAAATGAATTAATACCTCATTTTCGACATGAATGGTTGTAAATTCTCCTAAATTATTTCTTCCACATGCCATTAAGGATACCTGCATTGATAACAATCAAAGAGAAAAGATTTTCTGAAGTGAAATTAATTAAAAAAAAACTACCGTTTTAGTTTCCAAATATTTTAATAAATTTATTAAATATATAAAAATATATAAAAATATAATAATAACAGTACATCAACTATTTGACATGATTGTAAAACCTACTTCTCTTTTGAAAGCTATTAATTTAAAAATCTTTTTAGTTATCGTGCAAAAGGAGTACTTTTGTTGAACAAAAATAGTAAGTTTAATTATAAGTTTATCTATAGGATTAATCATCCTAGATATTTTGAATTCCCTTTTACGAAGTGAAGTGTAGGGATCTCTACATATTTGTAAAAAAATAGCTTATACATTTTCAGGTTTAGTGTTTATTCCTTTCACTTAATCTTCACTTTGGTGTGATTCACAATTAACTATACTTATTCTTTTGTTATTAATGGATTCAAATTGACAATTGGTTCACAAAAAGATTTATTTTTAATGTATAAGTTCAATCAACATAAAAATGATTGTGTACCAGATAACCCACAAAGAGAACATGATCATAAACCATGTAATGGATTAAAAGTAAGACAAGATTAATACACATAGTGATGATCTAGAATTTGTATTGATGTATTACAATTATGCTACAAATTATATAAGTCGTTACAGAAACATAAATAACTACTTTCAGATCAAATTTCCTTCAAATACTTGTTTGGTATTTGTTCGGCCAAGTAAATGTAGAAATGCCCCATAGCTCCAGTACGAAACTTGTTTTCATATACGGATTCCAGTGTTAGAATTTCACCATCTTCGATCTTGATAGAACCGGGTTTAGGATAACAAACTGACATTCCAACTAGGTAACCCTTTTCATTTCCTGCTTCTTTTCCAGTTCCATATTTTGGATTTGAAGTGCATAAAACCCTTCCATTCTAAGTTAAGCATAATTGTAAAGATAAAGATGATTAAATAAACTTTTTAATTTCTTATAAAGATATAGAAATATGAACAAAATTTATTCCTAATGAATATATGAATTACAAAAAATTTAATGTAAGTTTATCTACATCATACAACTTATATGGGAATAACAAATATCAAATATTACCTGTCCATATAGAGTAACATTGACAACACCGGTGTGCATATGAGAAGTGCCATATATAAGATAACCACCTTTTGTCATTGGAATGTTTGCTTTCTTAACATGAGGGATGTCATTGTTGTGATTTCTTGGGATCGTATACTCTGCCTATAACAAATTAAGAAATTTATTTTACTCATATACCAACGAAAAAAGTATCTAATGGCCTAATACTTTTGTTTGGAAAATAAATGAGTTTCAAAAGTTTGCTTATGATTTGTAAAGTATTGTATGTATTGAATAAATTGTTTACCTGACAATCATGAATTGGAGTAGAACCATTTGATCTTACACGATCAGTTGAATCAAGTATATAGAACTTAAGAGGAACTTGGTGTTCATCCCAATCAACCCACTTTATTTTGTATCTTAGGGAAAGCTTTCTCGTTGGGCCACGAATACCATTTCTTAATTTGCATTGTACGTTATCTTGACAACAAAAGAGTCCTCCTTTATAATTTCTAGGCAACAATTGACCATTAATGCCCGTTGTGACATTGTAAAAGTCCTTTGGGAGATTCATAAGC